>Ga0214542_1011157_pt1 | contig 12505 bp, 7 predicted proteins | sample CNSS1metaG_FD_160096 | JGI IMG/M metagenome (GOLD analysis project Ga0214542, IMG submission 160096) | Root nodule microbial communities from cowpea collected in UCLA plant growth center, Los Angeles, California, USA - CNSS1 | ecosystem: Host-associated > Plants > Roots > Nodule | place: USA...
CAGAATGAAGAGCAATGAGTTCCGAACCTGCTGTAAAAATTTCAGCCCGATCCAACGGTGAACGAATCCGCAGCGCCGAATTTACTGCAACAGCTCTATGAAAAACGTGAACAGAATTTTCCCTCTATCTCTCCCTCTATGTGTTAGGGCTTTCAGTGTATTCTCACTCTATTGTTCTGCCTCTCTCTTTTTTTATAGTCTCTTTTCCACTAGGTTAAGTGAGACATGTGCTTCTCAAATTTTGGGCCTTTTCTCCACATAGGAAGGGAGCCCAATACCAACAATACCGTCGGATTTTCTTAATCACAGGGATCATGATTCCCAAATTTTTTTAATTTTATTATATATATAATTGTTATTTTATTAACTAAATTGTTAGTTTAATGGTAAAATATTTAAATCGTTGAAAAGATATATAATATAATATAATATATTAATTTGAAAAATATTATGTTATAGACTTCTAAAATGTTATGAGATGACCCCATAAATAATGATGTCAGGGAAGAGGCCATGGTGGAAGGTGGAGGAACTTTTCTTTCCATGTTTATATATACATTATGTTTTGTGTGTATACTTGCATGTTTGTTATGTGTTATTAAGTTTTATTTTAATAATAATTTTGAAGTCAACATAATCTGAAATTTGAGTTAACGATAATTATCACAATTATCTTGATTTTATTTTAATAAAATGATGAAAAAGAAATATGTGTTCAATAATTATTTTTCTTTTCAATTATTATCACGTGCATGTGAGTCCATTGACATTGTGCTTTTAACCTAGGTCTTGTGTCTGTCTCTTGCCTCAATCTTTCACTCCTAAAGTCAACCTTTCATTTATTGAATAAATGGACAAAGTGATGCTCAAATCTTCCTAATTCACTTCTTGCTGGGTCTATGATTGAATAAATTTTGGATCCTTTCTTAACTCAAAATATTTAATATTTCATTGTTTGGTATGGTTGATAACTCAGTCACTTGTCATGTTATCTGAGATTTTTCTTCTATAAACTATATTCAACAACAAAGTTTACAAAAATATAACTTTTGCATAAATCTTCTTTTTATATATTTTATCTCAAATTATGTCAAACAAATAGAAAAGTGATTAAAGACAATTTGTTTACAGCAGCACTGAATGTATTTATCCCATTTTTTATATTATATTCCAAGTCATTTAGACTATTAATATTATGTTAACACGTGGCTAAAATTTTTATTAGAATATTATATTAATTCCGATGATAATTTGCATATTGTTTTAGAGATAAGATAATTTTATAATATATAAATAATGTACAAATTTTACCTTACAAATCGATTTTGTAGGGTTAAGTTAAGCTTAAAACTCACTTCTAATATTGTATCAGAACGAGATATCTGTTTTGAGATGCAAACTTCACCTTATAAATCCTTATTTTGTTGAGTTGAATTGGGCTTAAAGTTTATTTCTAACGTATTGATATCAAATACCAGAAGAAAAAAAATCAATATTGCAATTTTTTAAAATATAATGAAATGGAACCAAATAAATGTGATTATTTTTAATTTTTCAGTTAACAATTGTCAAATACAAGTCAAACAACTTAAGAACAATATAAAAATTAATATAGCTTTAATATATTTGCAATTTTTTTTAAAGGGTAAAACATGAGACTGAACCAAATAAATGTGATTTTTATTTCTTTTCGCTTTTTCGCTTTACCAATTACAAATAAAAAATAAATTAATAACATAATATAGAAATTAATGTATATTTATTTATTACATTTGGAGTTATATATATATATATATATATATTATTAAAAAAACTTACATTTTTTACCAATTTTGTTTTTAAATTTTGTTTGTAAAAAATAGCATATTATGAAAAAAAATTAAAAAAAATTGTTACTAATATTTTTTACAAAATATTTTCTACAAAATACTTTTGCCAAAAAATTTGTAAAAAATACTTGTAAATTTTATAATTTTGTAAAAAATAATTAAACGCAAAAAAGTTATTTATCAATTAAAATTCTTAAAATAATAACAAAAATATATTTTTGTTTTACAAATTATTTTAACAAATTTATAAAAAAAGAAATTCATGTAATATAAAAGATTCTGATAATACCCACACATCAAACAAAACAAAGTAAAACATGAAAGAGAACCAATAAATATGATTTTTTTTAGTTAAGTTGATTGGTCCATCTTTATATCAATTTAGTAGTTGAGAATTTTTTTTATGCTATGACAACAGTTATATTCATTTTTTCAGTTAATAATTAAATTCAAAATTAAGAATAATAGTCAAAATGTCCACTGCTAGATCAATTCTAGTAAATATTGTAAAAAAATGTTATTAGTATATTATAAAGGATAATAAAAAATGTTCAACAGGGGAATAATTTATAATAAAAATATTAAAAAATAGTTTTTCAAACGTGCATAAATATCAACTGTGTGATTGCAATGTATTTGTATCTATTAAAGGACAGTGTAATATTTTTTTATGAAAGGAAAGGTAGATGAATTTTATCCATACAATTATTTCTTACAAAAGATAAAGTGTAATATAATTTTCTATGGCACATATGAAACTTAACGAAATTGTTTACATCATGATGAAAACAATGTTTTGATAAAAAAAAAAATAAAACAATTGAATTAGGGTGTCCACATAAAGCAATTGGTGAAGACAATTGTTTCAAACAATGACAAACTTCATTGAATACAAAAATGAGTTTAATTTATTTTCTTTTTAATTTAATTTTTTTAGTTTACTTTATACATTTTATCCATGGGCTGGATTTAATATGGAGTAATTAGTTTTATTTGCACACTCCTTGGTCTTCAAAAAATTTCGAGTAGTTATTGAAATTCATATATACAAATTAAGTACGAGGGTATATATTTGGACCTATTTTCTAGTTTTTCAAGTAATTGATATGCTCATATATGGACGGACCTATCTTTTTTACTTTTTAAATGTAAATAAAATAATTATTTTAGATATGATTATCATATTTTATGGCTACATGTATTTGTCATGATTTGTTCATGCGAAAGTGGTACCAATAATATATAATTAACAAAATCACGTGTTTGAAATTGACACGTCGATGGTCCCCACACAGCGACACGTGGTTGTGTGCTTTGAAGACTAAAATATTAAACCCTAAGAATTGGTAGAAAATCTTTTGAAGTTGTACGGATATAGAAGAAAATATGATATGATAATATTACATCTTGCACGTTTTGTAGAATAGTGTGATTTGTGTTAAATCGCCTATGGTTTATACAGTTTTTTCTTCTTAATATAATAATAATAATTATTATTATTATTATTATTATTATAATTGTCTCATTTAAGAGATTTTACTTATTAAAGATTATATAATATTTAGTTATTTCTAATCTTTTCTAGTTCTTTTTTCCTACGTCTAGTGTCATTTATAAAGTGCTCAATGCTCCTACAATTATGATAATTATTTTGTTTTATTTTTTATTTTCTTTTCTTCGTACCAATCTCTTGTAACTTAAGAATCATATCAATAATATCATTTTCTTCTCAGTTTTTTTATTCTTTCTCTTGCTTTTTTCCCCCTTGCTTGTTTGTCATATTTTGCATCTTAACATCAAGTACCATATTTAGCCAATGTTCTTGAAAGGTATGACTAGCTCTCGTATGTTTGTTAATGGTAAATTGCAGAAAGCATAGTATGGTATTAGGCCTTTTCATTTCAATTTCTTGATCTGAAGACATGTTCATGTATCATCTTTGTCCTTTCTTTCTTTCTTTTCTTTCTTTCTTTTGTCTTCCTTGTCCTTTTGTTTTTCTTTCTATGGTAGACACAATTTCTTCCATTGTCACCGTTACCCTCTTCCAAGTTATCTTCTCTTCCATCCTAGTGAAAGTCTTGCTACGCCTTTGGTTGCCCCTCCCTTTTATACAACCAATTACCATTCTTTGAGCAGATCGGATATAACAACACTCTCTACCAAGAAAAAAAAGTTGAATTCAACCTTGGCACCATCACCCCTCCTGAAAAAAGTCATCCCTATTTTTCTACTTGGTATTAATGCAACAATATGGTGGCTTCTTGGTTAATTCACTTTATTTCTACCTTTATACGTCACAACATCTTTTGGATAGACAACACCATTGATATCTAGAATGACCTCAAACACATATTTTCTCATGGTGATCTTTCCTGCATATTTGACTTGCAACTTGGCACTACCACTCTCAACCAGGGAGATCTTTATGTCTTTGAATATTTTACCAAATTACGCGTTATTTGGGATGAATTGGAAAACTTCTGGTCTGATTCTCTTTGCACTTGTCCAACAAAATGTACCTACCAAGCTCTTTATGTCATCATACAACATAGACAAGAAGATCGAGTCATGCAATTTCTTCGTGGGCTTAATGATCATTTCAACAGTGTCAAATTTCACATTCTACTAATGGAACTTATGCCACTGATCCCAAAGATATTCTCTTTCATCATGCAATAAGAGAGACAAATATCCAACCCTCATCTCACTATCAACATCAACAAAAATCCCACTATTGCATCCCACTCCACCACTTCTACTGAATGATAAGTGTCAATTATTAGTTAAATTGCATATCATCTAAACACTTATCTTGTACTAAATCTATTTAAAAATCATTAGAATTGTCCTAATTTTACATAATTATAGAATGATGTAGTGAGAAATGAGAAAAAATGGAATTTAATGCATTTTGTGCTGTTTTGCAAGTAAAATGAAGTAAATTATAAAGTTGGTGTTGAGCCCCAAAAGTTGCAGCTCAAGCCAGAAAGATGAACTGAAAAGTTAAATTTTAAGCTTGCGGCTGAGTAGTGGAATTTGGCGCTTAAGTTAGATTCTAAGAAAACTTCACTACAAAGAAACATGAAGCTCCAGATTTGAAGCTGAGCACGAATAGGAAGCCTCTATGACAGGGAAACCTCCATTGCTGACCTGCAAAAGATGGATGCCCAAGCTTGGGAAGAAACCCACTTTGGAAGAAAACCTCCATGGCTAAACTTCAAGATTTGGAAGCCAAAGTAGCACTCGAAATTCTATAAATATAGGGCATGACCCCTGTTATTTTCATGCTGATTTAGGATGTTGATTTTAGATGCTATCTTATATTAGTTTTGTAGTGTAGTCTATAGAGAGAAACATTTATATTAGTATAGTTCCTAGTAAATAATTTGTAAAGGATATGGAAGGAAGGATGCTTCTCCATGTTCATCTTGTATTCATCATCATGAGTATCTAATTCCCCCATAGTTGGGATTAAATGCAACTTATAGACTCTCTTTGTATTGCACTTGATTATATATCTATTGTGTTCTTGTTTTACGTGTTGGTTATTTGGTTTGTATTTCACTCCATGGTGATTTTGCCAATCATCGCACCTCATCAGCACTAGATGCAGAGACATATGGTCTAATGTTTAGATCCAATCAAGTATCATGTTCCTTGGCATATGCTAGACATGGATATGCGGGCTCAATTGGTGTAAAGAGTCTTGTTCTCAAAGCAAGGGTTCTTCCACCTGCATTATCATGTTCCTTGGCATATGCGTCTGACACCTTTAGATTATAAAGCACAAACATAAGGTTAGTTCTACAAGTAAGCGTACTTCCATGAACACTAAGATAATGGACATAATATATAGATAATTAGAGGTCAATACGATGAAGTTAAGAGGTCAAGTTTAATTCCAACGTCCTACTCTCATATATTTATTTAGTTTAACTTAATCATATAAAAAACCAAAATTCATTTATTGTTCCATTGCCAAACTTTGAGTCAATTGTAGACTATTGATCTAGTCATCATTTCCTCCTTGTGGATTCGACCTTGTTGCACTACAACTGACCCAATATACTCGCTGAAAAAGTTAGTCCTTTCGTTGGACCACCAACACTAAACCACCGCTTCTGCCAATGCTGCTTCCACTTTTTCATGCACCTTTTATGGCAGAAGTGGCCATACAGAAAATGTATGCTATCGTAAACACGATTTTCCAAATTAGAAGTCCAAAGGCTATAAATCTCAACCCTCAAATTCCAAGAAAGTTTTCACTTATTGTGGTATAATTAGGCACTCAATGTGTAGGAATTTATAAAATTGATTTTTGGTACTTGATGAATGTGAACTAAGATGGATGATTTGCTGTAAATTGGTGTGTTGTATGTTTTACCTGTTTTCTTGTTTTTAAATGTTCTATAATTGATGCTAAGCATATTTTATGGCTTTCAATAATTGTAAATTGAAGTGAATATGTTGTTATGAATATGTAAGATGATGGTTTATGTTGAATGATGCGTGAGTATGTGAAGTGATGATGTTTAAAGAGTTTCAAAGAAAATTCGTGGTGATGGTATCGTTAGTGTATGCCTTGATATAGGAGATGTCAAGAAGGAGGTATCATGAACTCTAATAATCATTCACTCTCAAATAGAGTAGAATGAGTTATGTGGTGAGAGTCACAAGATATCCTAATTTTAGGACTTGTTATTTGGTCCTAGGCGTGAAGTGGATTAACCTTCTGTATGATTAAGTTATAACCCATTGAGGCTAGACTCTACAAAGTCTAGGAACCATCATAAGGGTACACCTCCAGTGAATTCTACATCAAAAGCATGTATCCAGATAATTGAGTTTAATGTCAACTGTTATGTGTGTATAAACATGGATTATATTTGTGTTTTAGTGAATGTGATATGACTTACTTGCTTTTGATTAACTTTATTTGTAAATTATCTTATCTTGTCTATTGTGTGTTTTATACTTATTTTAAATTATGTAAAATAAGAATATGATTATTTTAAATTAAATAATTAAAAAGGATAATTCTTTTTTACTAGGTAATTCGAAAATATGATTATTCTTAAATACATAAATCATAAATATGCTTATTTTACATAAAGAATCAGAAAATATTATTACTTAAATAACATGTAATTAAATTAACTGGTATGAAAATATAGTTATTTCAAATTCCATACTACAGAAATTTAGTTATCAAATATTAAGTAATTTATGAATATATTTATTTTAGATTGAACTTTCTAAAGGGATATTCACTTTAAATTAAATCATACACACATGGAATTATTTATGTTAGATTATGTAATATGAAACTGTGAAATTTCAGTTGTTTTTAACTTTTTTGTATTTTCAATTAATTTGTAATTTCAGTTCCAGAAACTCCTATAAGAAAAACTTGATTGATTTTCTTAAAAGAAGAGAAGAAAAAGTGTTAAGAAAAAAATAAAAAATCGTAAAACACGTGGTCCTTTAGTTTGAAGAAATGGTGCCACGAAGAGATGAGAGCAAAGAATAGAACAAAAGAGAAAAAAGTAAACGACAAATTGTGTAAGAGTGATGATAAAGACACACATCTGTCATCTACTTAATCACTTTTATTCCTTTTCAGTGGCAATGCAGAAAAAAGAGTAAAAGTAAGTAAACTACATTAGATTGGGTTGAAACAGATTTGTTTCAGTAAAATAAAAAAGTAAATTCTATTAATTTATTCTTTTTCTTTTTCTTTTTTTTATTTCCAGTTACTTTCAATTTTTTGTTTAATAAAACATTTTATCCTCGGTTATTACTTTTTTAAATTTGAACATCATTTTTTTACATATTTTATTATCGCATTTTTAATTTGTATGCGTTTTACCTATATGTTAAATGTTAACATGTAATAAAAGTTCCACAAGCTCCTTTTGCATTTGATTCTATAAAATTAACCATATTAGGACTATCGATCACAATGAGAATATAAAGTTAAACTAAATTTCGATTGATAATATAAGTTATGTTAACATTCAGACACAAACTCAATTTTATTTATTCTCACTATTTCTTACTCTTATCTATATGATTCATTACATATCTTTGTTTATAGAATTGAATATATAAGTAGAATTTGAAATATAGTTAAATCCCCTAAGTGCATAACACATCACATTTATTATATAATCATTGTAACCATCATCACCATGTAAAAATTTAGAAAATAGTATTTTAAAAGTTAAAGTAATTTAAAAATAGTAAAATTTGATTATTTTAATATTAAAAAGTGAGTATAAATAATTTTGTTATAAATGAGTTTTATTATTTTAAACACACAATTTTGCTATAAACCACTTTGGTAGAGTTATCTGACTTCTTTTTTAGAGATTTCATCTTCTATTTGTTTGATTGAAGATATGAGACCGTACGAAGGATCTCGCAATGAACTCTTGAATTTGGATTGATCAGTTTCTTCGTTCAAGTTGAGTTTAAGCTTCTTTTTTTTTTTGTCTATTTTTGGTTTTTATTGCTTATGACCATTCTTCCACTTGCATGCGTTTTTAATCATGAACAAGGGTCGTTGTTAATCAATGATTCTAATGATTACCTTGATCGTATTTATGTTGTTCCTAGATGTAGATAAAAATCCTTTAAGTCCAAAGATGTTTTATTGTTCTTGGAATTCTTGATGGATTTATATTTTTCATCTCAAAAGTAATCATTGAGAAATTATGGTTCTATATATGTGACAAAGTTACGTTGACTCGTTTTGTCAAATACGAAAAGCTAAACTTTTGGTTTGTGTTAATTTTTAATATTTTCTATGTTTTGCATGTCCATGTTTAACATTCAAACAATATACGTAGAATAAAATAAAATATCAATTTGTAAAATGTCCACTTCAATGCAACTACTTATATATATTCTAACTAGTTTTATATATGTCAAATTCAACTTGCTTTTTACTATCCAAATCACAACTTTATTTATATTTCAACATGTGTGCTTACCTAGATCAAACCAAAACCATATAATACATGGACTTAGATACACATCCATTCGCAAAATTAAGTTATTCCAATCTAACCAACAAAATTCAAATTAATAGGAAATATTTTAGAATAGTTTAAGAATGTGATTTTAAATTTTCTTACTCAATAGTTATGTGTTTCCTAAACATTAATAACTTTAAGATGGAAGACAAAAATGAAATTGTCCAAAATTTTAAAAGACTAAGGCTACAATACCTAAATAATCATAACACTAATCAAAAGATGCGCCAATTGAAGTAATAAGTTTCTTTACTGATTGTACCCCCTGTCCTTAATTTATTTCATCATTATAAGATTATAATTTTTTATTTACTTTTTTGCTTTGAAAAAATTCATTATTTTTTATTTTAGATTTTGGATTTAGATTTAATTAACTCTATGTTCATATTAGGATATTGATAATAAAGATTAAAACAATAAAAGTAAAGAGATATGAATAGACAACTTTTTTTTATACTTTATTTAGATTTGGTAGAGATGAAAAGAGAAATAAATGAAAGGAAAATGTGTGAAATGAAGATGTTTGAATTAATAGAAACGAAGTATAAACGAGTGAAAAGTTGGTGCTTTGATTTGATTGACGAACATAAAAAAAAATTAAAATTAATTATGTTATATACCCAGTTACCAGAATGTCCTTAATTATATTTTTAGAAGATGAAGTATGACCATAATTAAATAAATAAAACAACACAATTCTGATACCATTGTATTTAATATTCTTAGGTATATGAAGTGAAATTTTGAAGATATGTAAATATTTTTATTTGTAAGTAAAATCCATGATTAATATCTCCTCCCTCTTTCCATCTTTGCAATTATTTACAAATCCAAACATCAATTTTATATTGTTTTTCTATGTTGTTTTGTGTTTTCAAAATACACCTATGCTCATTAATTTTAAAATTTTAAAATATACTAAAATTATTTTTAAAGTACCAAAATAATATTTTTTTAATACTGAACAGAAGACAACACAAAAAAAACCAACAAGTAATTCAGAGTCCAATAACTAATATTTTCATGCCTTCGTTTCTTTGTAAACATAATATGACTGTATCCAAATAAAGTGTACAAATGTTAAACCAAGCCAACATAAACCAATAAAAAAATATAAATCTTAGACACAAGTGTTATAAATTTGAATTATATTAAATAAATTGTAATTAGGCACATTGATCATGCTAAAATAAAATATATGGCTAGATTTTTTCTTTTTTTTTTTTGTTTTATTAAATTAGTGATGTGGTGGTACTTATAATTGGACCTAAATTAATGAATAAAGAATTGGGCTACACTTCAATGATGCATAGTTGGTGGTCCACACGCCAATAGAGAGACCCACGCTAAAGGCTACTTTCTATGATGAACAGAAAAAAGAAAGATTTTTGTTTCAACTCTTTATGCATTAATCTTTTCTTTTTCCAACAACAAAAAACTTTTATTATTGAGAGTACCTTTGTATAGGTCCCCAACATTGTTGAGTTTACAAAGTAAAAGAGAGAAATTTTATAATTAGAAATGGAGTGAAAAAGAAGAAGAAAGAAAATAATTAGAATGGGAAGTTTGGTTATTTTAATTAAGTAAAAGTGTGTGAAAAAAGAGGAAAAATAAGTAGAAAATTTACACCGTGTATAAACAAAAATTTATTAAACTATCAATATTTCATTAAATTAAATTGTATATTCTCTCGACTTTAATTTTCAAAGTACAAAATTTCTTGAAAATATAAAATTTGGCTCGGTAAGGTGAGTAGATGCAACTTACATGACAGTTTCGTCATTCAATTACGAATAATATAACAGTATTATTCCACATAATTGATTACTAGAATGATACACTTTTTTCTAAATAATATGTTGAGAAGATAATAAAAATAACAAATAATAAACGAAAAGAAATTTATATTAATTTTTCTTTATATAAATAATATGAAAAATAATTAGATGCACAAAAATAAAAAAGAGAAAAATTTATGGTAAACTTTTTTCCAAGCTAGTTTATCTTTATAAACTTGCATAAATACATTAATTGCTTTGTGATTCATCTTACTTAATTTTTGTTCCAATCACAAGTCTGACCGCATCGTTAAGATCAATGACCGTATTTTCAAAGTATATCAGGTGAAGTATATTGGATACTAGAACAAGTCCTTCGGTCAAGAGCAAGGGAATTTGTCGTCTCCATAGACAACATCAATGTTCCGACTGTAAGTCTGACTCTAAGAGACTAATTAGGATCAACGGTCACATATCCAAAATATTGTTCGCTCTGAAACTTGAAATGGAATAAAAAATATTTAAATTGTGTTTAACTTCAATATCTAAATGATGTGAGACTATAATAACATATATGCAATCTAATAATATTATATTATGTAAGTATCTTGTATCAAATATTATAATTTTTTTCTAAATAATTAACTATTTAAATCGCAATCTATTATTCTAAGTAAAATTGACTGTAGGAAAATGGTAAAAGCATCATGACGACAATTTAGAGAAAGGTCATTTCTTTTTAAATCTTTATTTCAACATGCGGAATGCATGCATAATAGAATTTTCATTTAATATATATAGAGAATAATTTAAAGTTCCAGTTTTTGTCAATAAGAACAATATGATAAAAAAAGAGAGGAGACTTTAGTAAAAATAATGTATCAAGTTTCTAACAAATATCAATAAAATTATGAATGTTTTGTTCAACTAATAAAAAACGTAAATCATATAATGAATTTGGTGTATGCATGTGGCTAACAAAGTCAAATGGATTAAATTAATTGACTTTTAAGTGTAATTTAAAAATAATTATTGAAAGTGATTTTCTAAAAATAATTTTTCATTTAAATCCATATATAATTAATGGCTACGAATTTAATAATACTTTTTCAGGAAAAATCACCTAATTTTGCTTAATTTTTGACTAATTTTTGTTTTAAATAAAGTTTGATCATTCGATACATAAAAACCAAGACGTTATCTTTTCCGAAAACATTATTGACCGTGTTTTTTTTAACCATTATTTTCTTAAGGCAATTATAGTTACTAACGACTTCTATTTATTATTCTTAAACTTAAATTTTGTTATTATATTTATTTATTTTTTATTTTTTATGACTTACTTTTGTTATAAGTTACAACTTATGTTATTTAAAAGTAAAGCCTAAATTTTTAGTTATGTAAAACATAAATTTATATATATCGTTCTTAATTATCTTATTAATATTGCTTCTTATATGATATTATTTTATAAAAAAATAGAATGACAATATTTCATTTAAATTTGTTCTATGCCGATTGAAACTTTAAATTTACTTTTCATTAGTTTAATGACTAGTCTGATTTTGAAATCATTGCTTAAGATAAACAAAAAAATTACTTAAAAAGTCACGTCCTTCTATTGAATTATTTGATGTTAAAAAAAGGCCTTTTAATTAGTGAAACTTCTTACCATTCTGATTTAAAGAACAATTGTGTTTTACTTATTGGCTAGCATGGTAGTTAATAAATATTGCCACGATTTTAATATACTTTAAACTTTCGATTATATATATATATATATATATATATATATATATATATATATATATATATATATATATATATATATATATTATATATAATTTTATTATATAAAATT
>Ga0214542_1011158_pt1 | contig 12504 bp, 8 predicted proteins | sample CNSS1metaG_FD_160096 | JGI IMG/M metagenome (GOLD analysis project Ga0214542, IMG submission 160096) | Root nodule microbial communities from cowpea collected in UCLA plant growth center, Los Angeles, California, USA - CNSS1 | ecosystem: Host-associated > Plants > Roots > Nodule | place: USA...
ATACGACTTCGGTCCACACCCGAGACCATAAGCCGACCCTTTTTGCCTCACCTTAATATGCTTCGGTTCCAAAACCGGGGTAGAAACGCAAAATTAACCGAGGCCAAATCCTCTTTCTGTACTGGTGCAAGTGAAAAGAAGCATCAGGTTGCTCTAGTCTATTGGTTGGTTGTGGATCTTCAATTCACCAACTTAGGCACAATGATAGTGCCACAAAAGTACATAACTAAACATTTTGTTCATTTTTGGTTCATTAGAAACAGAGATAAAAGTACATAAGTAAATATAACATATCTAAAAATGAAACAGGAAAATGAAACAGGATCAGAATAAATATTCTTCAAATGCAAGCTTGAGAACTCATACCTTAACTAAATTTTGCATGGTGGATTTTCCAAGAAGACGATCGGCACGATGGATTTAGCAGGTATGGTGGAGAGGAAGGAAGTATTTTTGACACTGGTGTGAATGGTATGCAGGGATTTTTTTCAAAATATCGCTTTTGGTTTTCTTTATCCACTCTCACCGCTTCTTCTTTTCTCACTCTCACGGTTCAATGGTAAATTAAATTTCATTAACCTTCAATCACGTGCATCTTCCTCTTTTCAAAGTAAAAAAAAACAAAAATTCTAAACCCATTTTCCACCTCAGAGAATAAGAAAGTAGTTAAAATGGATAGTCATTCAATCATTTTCTGGAAAGAAAAATAGGTTTTCCAATAGTTACTGACAACTACAAGAAACAATTACTTAGTTCTTTTTTTCTTCCTAAATTTTTAAATATATATCCAATACCTTTTATATCTTCCACTACTAAAAAAACTCATATTTCCTGCCAATTTTGTTTTGAATTTTTTTTTGTAGGAAATACATATAAATTTTGTTATGAAAAAAAAAATTGCAGGAAATTGCTGCTAATTTTTATGCAAAATATTTTGTATAAAACAATTTTCACAATAAATTATGTAGGAAATACTCGCAAATTTTACAATTTTGTAAGAAATAATTACCCACAAAGGAATTATCTGCCAATTAAGATTCTTAGAAAAAATGGTAAAAAAAAGTCTTTTCTTGCAAATTTAAGAAAAATCCCATATAATATGAGAATTTCTAGTAGTGTTCAACACATTATTATAACACAAGCGACACTAGTTTTAAACCTGGTTCCAGGAAAGAAAAAAAAAACATTCACACTGTAATGAGTAATGATTTAATACAATTTTGATAAATTATTCAAAATGAAGCAGGCCAGGGCGGGCTGTCATTGAACCCAAAACACAAATTAATTCATTTGTTGTTACTCTGTAATCCGCACAACAACACTTGCATCTTTGAAAACTCACATCATGCTTATGGAAGCTGCTATGGTGTACCCGATTGCCACTGCAATAAGGTTTCCAATCTGAACCAACCCACAAAACTTGACATTCATTCCACCTGCAAAACCCAAGAACCATTTTCTTCAATAAAAACACGAATAGGAATAAGAAAGTCGAGTCCTTGAATTGATCTATCAACTTTGATATAAGCTAGTTTTAATTTATACTTTTTTCCGGAAATGTTACGAATATACATTACAAAAGTACCTTAATTGAGTTGGGTCATGCATACCTAGGTGGGATCAAACCGCTTCCATGTAAGTGTAGTTTCTATTGCGACCAGAGATTGTGGTCACTGTTCGGTAAGGAAAAATGTGTGTCTCTCAAATATGGTGGATTTTGTGAGATGACTCTAGGTTAGGTAATTCTATTTATACATCTGTTGCCTTTTGATTGAAAACAACAGTGATCACATATGCCACAAGAGAAAAACAATACTAATATCTTTTTTGTTTTCTCGTTATCAATTCACTATTTTCTTCACACTCTCCAAATCTATATTTATATTACCGGATTGAGGCTTTTCCAACAAGATGAAAGTGCGTGTTCTAAAAAATCAACCAAATAAATTATTTTCTTAAAATCCATGCATACAAAGTGTTTTCCATAACTACATAGTATATTTCAAACTTTACTACAAGTTTTGTGATAGAAAATGTGAGTGGATCTACTTTTTTTATTTTTTTATTAACAAATATTAGTTATTAGTATTTTTAAATCTACAATATTTCTCATTCTTTCCTCTAAATATTTTAAATCAATTTTATTTCTCTAAATTGTTAATAAGATCGAACTCAGGATTTTTTTTCTCTACCCTTCCATCTGATCATTAAACCATTCCTGTGAGTGAACTTGATGTTAAAGAATAATTTTGATACAAATATTTGGAATCATACATTACTTAATCAAATAGAGAAATAGAGAAGCTACTTATGAATAGTTAGTTTGCTATGTTGTACAACTATTTTGAACTTTTTAAGCAAGATTTGAATTTCAAAATTTCGTAAATAAAAAAATTAATCAAATGATAAGGTCATAGTAAAATATATGTGAGAATACTAATACTTCTTGATCATTTTTCATCATTTGATAAAAAAATAGCGACCTAAAAATATCGCAAATAACTTAAAGTTAATTAGTTATGATTTAATAAATATATGCTTTTATGTTACTATTCATTTTTAGTTATAGAATAGAATTTTATCGTTAATCGATACCTAATAAATGAAATTTATATTTAATAAAAAATTAAAATTAAAATTAAAATTCTTTTTTTCTTATTTTTATTATAATTTTATCTCAAAAATTTCTCAAAATTAGATTAAAAAGGAATAATTTTGGAAAAAAGTTTAAAAAAATATTAGTATGTTATCAAATTGTATGTAACTATTTTATTTATAAAATATTCATTTAATTTAATTATACACTTAAAATAATATAATATTTAATTGTTTTTTTGAATTATTTATCTTTATTTTATATTAGTTTTGTTTAATATTTAATTGTTTTTTTGAATTATTTATATTTATTTTATATTAGTTTTGAATTGGTAAAGCATAGAAATATATAACTAGTTTTTTATATAACGTATGATTTTAGTATATAATAATTAGTAATTCTAGAAGTATAGAAAAAGCATTAAATTTAATTTTGGGGATATACTATTACATATAAAAAATTTAGTTTTATAATAAAGTTTAATATGATAATAAATTAAGAAAAATGTTTAACAAACACTAATACGAGGCGTACACCATTCCAACACTCTTACGTGACATTATTACAAGATCTCAGATTAGTTTCACACGCCACTTCTTTAAACGTTCTTTCATTATTCTGAATCTCATTTCCATTTCAATTTCCATATTATAAGTTTAGTTTTTATTTTTAAAAATTGTGACATCCCATTTAAATAGAATAAATCTACTAAATAAAAATATTGCATATTTATAGCATTTAAAGAGCAATCATAAGGACAATATGCATAAGAGGATCAATTATTACAGTTATTCAGGAATGTACTTTGAAAGGAAATTCAGGCATACCACAATGCCATGAAACAACACATAATCTAAAAGATGTTTAACAGTTTGAAAAAGGGATTGCTCAAGGAATTACATAAAGGCACTAGGGCCATAAAACTGCTCCTAAGAGCCACAAAGAACAGGTTCGGCTAAACAGCACCGCTGCCACCATGAGATCTATCTTCAGCACTTCTCCCATCTGCTCCCACCAATAAGGTGATCATCGCAAAAGAGAAAACAAGACAATAGACAGACACAAAAGGGTAAGCTAGTGTAAAATAATTTTTTAACATATTATAACAGGCAAGTAATTAAACCAGTTCCAAACAAGCAATACAAAAGGCACAAAGTCATGTTATAGCAAACAAGCAGGACACTATGACTCAGTTATCTGGATAAATATAAAAAGATCGGATGCACTGGACGTTTGCACTTGTGGTGGCCTCTACTACTCTGCAGAGTCATTGTCAATGGATTTCACCCTACCACACACAAGGTTAGCCTTCAAGCATTTAAGGCCATTATCCTGCCAAAGACTAGGGTCTCTCGCTACTCTCACCACTTCTCTACATGAGACTAACCAACCCTTTAGATTTTTGGGATGCGATCCTTACTTGAATCCTTATCTTAATTATATACATTGCACACCACCATGAGACCTCCCCACGACAGCACCCAATGCACTTTCATACCATTATAGATACCATACAATCATCAGAAACACGTAGCAAAACTAAAAACAAGCAACAGTGAATTAAGAACATGAACCCTAGCTTCCCTTACCTTGAGTAAAGTTGAGCTTAGGGGAAGGAACACGTAGGAGGAGGAGTTCCAAAACCAAAAACAACTTTAAGAAGCTGGAAACATTACAGATAAAGATGTAAGACGAGTTTAGAGTGAAACCTACACGAGACCAGCTTAGGAAAAGAAAAGAACCATTAAGGAGCTTAAGTTTTCGATTTTCACTTACGAGGAAGTGGGTTTGATTCTCTTTGAGGGAAAAACCATTTGTGCCCAGCAGAGCTCCTGCTTGAGCAATGTGAGAGGGAAGAGAGAGGAATAGTTCTTTTTTGAAAATGTGACAAGTGAGAGTGTGAGGGGACTGGATAGAGTATTGGGGGTCTCCTAATGGGCTGGCCTTGAACCTATGAAAAAGGCCAGGCCCAAACACTTATAAAGTGAAAAATGGAGCTTATAAGAATGACAAACTTTTTTATATTCTCATTGGTAGAAATATTTTATGAGAAGTATTTTATAAATTTTATATTAAATCCATTTGTAAGAATGACTTTAAATTATTTTAAATATTTTTAAAATTAACAAATCATTTTTAATTATAATAAAATACCTGCAAATAATTATCTAAATAATAATTAAAACATACAAATGCAAATATTTTATATTTTAGCCTATAAATATTAATTAAGAACAAAATAGATGCTTTTAAACACTTTTAAATTTAAACGGAACCTTCAAATTTACGTATAACCTGATCATGTTCTTCAACACACAAAAAGCTGTTTCTTGTCTTTAAAAACAAATACGCTTTCAGTTTTAGTAATTGTTTTTTTAAATCCACAACCAAGTTCTTGAAAGTCTTATTTAACAACAGAATGATGAAACTCTTCTTTCGACACAGAAACATCACAAACAACCTTTAAAATATGAACACAATTCATTATGGGAATTCCATAAACAAACTTAAATGGACAAAAAAAATCAATCAATACTAACCACATATTTATCCAGAGCACTTCTAATAACAAAATCACCTACTTTAACATTCATCCAATTTAACAATTATGAAAATTTTGTTATCCAGCAATTGAACTTTGCATTACAAATAAAAAAATGATCAAAAGATTGTAACTGAAATATTTAAGAAACCATACAACTAGTCATACATCATCATACAATATAAACTAAATCAGTTACAATGAAAAGTACCTAAGGATGTTTTACCAGTAACAAATACACACTTCCAACAACATGGAAGTGATTTATATTTCTTTCATTCCTCAATATCAAAAGTATTGCACAAGCTTCCAACCAAATATTCATACATTAAAGTACCTCAGTTATATTTATCCAAATTTTATAACTCATCTACAATCTTAAAATGTATAAGAAAAACTATTTTATTTCAATTTGGGAGCAAAAAGTCATATATGCCTAATAAAACATAAAGACTACAAAAATCTTCTATAGCAACATCTTCATGTTCTTCCAATAGAAAATCATATATCACAAATATCTGAACAAAATACTTCCTACATTTATTGCTTATGCCAACCTCATTCAAATCAATTTTATCTCTGACTACCATCGGTCCCAACCCTAAACATACATTTAATAAATTAAATCAAACTACTTTCGCACCAAGTAAAAAATTACCCCTCCTTTCAACCTACCTACTACATAACTCAGAAAAAACATTCCTACTTATTTTGATAGAGTTGTTCAACACAGTGAACCACCCAAACAGTGTGTCTTCAATAAACGTTTTTTTTTCACACTTAACTTGTCATTCAAAGCACAAAAAAAATTTGTTTTGTAGAAATGGCGGAAAGAAATCTGCAAAATAAAAAAATATAAATAAACTTAGGACAAAAATCTTAATCCAATGTACAAATGTTTATGATACAAACATGCATACCTTCGTGTAATGAGTCAATCACCAACTTCACCTTTAGTCATTGTTGTTATCCTCAAACGCCACCAAGAACCAACACACTGCTTGCCAATGACAGAGGATAATGACGATTGCGAGAATGACACTGGCAATTGAAGGGAGAAAGTTTCATTTCAAAGAAAAGGATGAGAATGTCGCTAACCAAGATTTTTTGTCTCTTGAGTTGAATTTAAAACGTAAGGTTGCAATTTAGGATTAACAAAAACATCATTGTTAGCAACTTAAAAAATTTATTCAAAATTCAATTTAAAAAAGTCACATAGATTATGTCAAAAAATTGTTTCAAAAAATATTATTTTTGAATAATAAAAAATTGTGTCAAAATATAATATCTAGACACTAGTAATTTGACATTACAATTTTCTCTTGCTTCCACTTTACACCTTAAAAAAATATTATTTTATTATAATATTTAATTTATTTTTATTTTTATTAAGTTAATGTAATATTTTATTATTAAAATTTAAAAATGAGGGTGAAAGATAAAAGTGGTGTCTAACCACCATTTCCCTAATAACTATCAGGAGTTAGTTATAGTTGGTAATCTTTCTGTTATTACCGTTACCGCATGCGTGTATTACTAAACCCTAAACCTCACTGACGTTCAAAGTATAAACAAAACTTTCTAATACTGAATCCTCTCCTCTGCATTATTATGGCGCCAAAAAGAAGACAACATGACAAAAGAAAAGGAAAGACGTCTTCAGCCTCAGCCTCTACCTCAGCGTCGGCTTCTGCACCGGCACCAACATCTGTTCCTGCGGCAGCACCAACAGCATCTGCTCCTGCAGCAGCACCACCAGCATCTACTCCTGCAGCGGCACCAGCGTCGACACCGGCATCTTCTCCGCCGTGGCCGGCGACAATCCCAGAAGTGATACCAAAGAAACTGGAGGGAGTGGAGAATTATCGTTGGTGGAAAGAACAAGTTCGGAGTATCATCATCTCGCACAATTTGGAGCGGTTGATTGTTAAGTTTCTGATTCCTGAGGTATACGCGAACGAAAGCGATCGCAAGAATGATATCATGAGTGAAGAGTATGAAGAATGGCTTCTTCAAGATCAGTTGTTGTACACTTGGCTTTTATCGTCTGTATCCGAAAAGCTTGTTCCGATAATAGTCAAATGCATACACTCATGGGAGTTTTGGCACACGATCAACGAACACATGAGTTCTGAGCTGAAAGCTAGGGTTACAGAACTCAGGCAAGAGCTCAATAACATCAAGAAAACCGGCTATCTTACAGAGTATCTTGCGAAAATCAAAGCCATTGTTGACTCTTTAGCTGAAGCTGGTGATCCGATCTCTGAAAAAGAACACATTCAGGCCATCTTGGACGGCTTGCCGGAGCAGTATAGCGATTGTGTCACCATCATCCGAGAACGTCGCAACCTTCCGTCACTTCTTAATGTTGTGTCCATGTTGATCGTTCAAGAAGCACAAATTGAGGGATTCAACATTTTTGTTCCTGTTGGGTGTCTAATTCCCACTACCCATCCAACTGACGCTACTGATTCTACTACTGATCGTGATATTGAACGACCTCCTGGCCCTCCAGATGACGACAACGCTCCATCTGCTTCCCCTAATTGTCCCAATGACGGCGGAAGAAAAGGCCGCCGCCGCCGTGGCCGTAGTGGCCGTCGTTGAGGTCTGAGCTAGGTATGTTGTATAAGCTCTGTGCGAGTCTGAACCTGTTAAAGGCTGAGGTTTTTAGATGTTTCATCAGATTCTGTTTTTGGCCATTCAAATTTTGTGGTCTCACTTTATTAGGAATAATGCAGAATAAATGGTTTTGTTGATCAGTGTTGTTCAATGCTATGGAGTTTGTGTGGGAGTTAATGCTATACGTTAATGGATTGTTTAATCGTAAGTTTAATCTTCATTCACCAAACTTTACAGTGAATTTGTTGGTTCAAAGTTGATTTGTTTTTGAGTTGTTGATTATCAGCTAGGTCACAGGGTTTTTAATTGTAATCTTAATTAGTAGAGAAATCTCTTCCTGTTATTGTTATGAATAGAATTTGGTTTATGAATTAGTATTTGTGAGTAAAAAGAGTATATATATATATATATATATATATATATATATATTAAATTGTTTTTATTTTAAAAGAGATTATTAAGCGGTTTAAGGTTATAAATAATTTACATGCAAATTCATCAAAAGTGTTTTCGAATCAAGTCTTCTACCCTTTTATACATAATCAGTCCTCCTGATTTGTTAAACAATAAAAGTTATTTCCTGATATCGTTTTTTTTTTGGATTCGTCGTTACCAATTAGAAATGCCAAGTGATAAATCTCTCTTAATAATTTTTTTTTAATACACATAACTTATAAAAGAAAAACTAAAGATAAAGTATCCACAAAAAATAGTAAGAAATTGAATACTGAAAAAATCACTTACATTCGACCCGACTTTCATGGCTTTAATACTTTTAGCGACAAGTTAAATCTTATCATCACATATTTTTAAGAAATAATTCACAGTACACAATTATAACTAGGGATGTCAAAATGGTCCGGTATAACTAGGGATGTCAAAATGGCCGGGCTCGCCGGACCGACCCACCAGCCCGCCAAAAGAAGGGCGGATCGGGTTGAAATTTTCAACCCACCAACCCGCTGTAACCCGGTTTGTTTGGCCCGTCAACCTGTTTTTTTTATTTTTTTTATGTTTAAAATTAAAAATAATTAAAAAATAATACTTTTTTTATATTATATAAATAAATTTTTATATATAAAATAGATTTATAAACAAAAACTTATAAAAAGTTAAAAAAAGTTAAAAAAATTAAAAAAAATTAAAAAAATTAAAAAAAAAAGACAGGTCAGTCCGCCGGCCCGTCAGCCCGCTCTAAGATGAGACGGGTTACAATATCCAGTCCGTTTATTGGTGGCGGGCCAGCTCGGCCCGACTTGTTTTTGGCAGACCATAGGCGGGCCGGGTCAAAACGGGCCGGGCTGACGCATTTTGCCACCCCTAATTATAACTTTTTTAGTCAAAACTACTAAAACATGATGCCATTCTTGGATTCCATCCCTTGAAAACACTTATTCCATGAATTGTCATATATAGCACAAAGTATTAAGCCTATTAGAAAAATATCTATTACTTACAAATTTTCCTATAAAAAATAATTGATTAAAAAAATGCTTGCAAATTTTATTATGAAATATTTTCATAAGATATTTATAGGTTTTTCATAATTATGTTTTTTAAAAAAAATACCTACAAACTTTATTGTAAAAGAATATTTATAGAAAGTCAATATTAATATCTTCAAATTTTGTTCAATTAATAATAATACTAATGATACTACTAATAATAAAGTTTATTTTTATTTTTATAAATAAAAATATCCAATAAAATCTTAAAAATTAGTATTTATCTCAAAAAAATATAGACAAAGGTAGTTTCACATCCAATAATTTCACATCACTTAGGAATTCATGACAAAGGTAGTTTAAATACTCATTTTTCCTTCCACCCTTTGAATTTCATCTTTGAGATGTCTTTTAAGGATAAAATCGTAAAAGAGCACAAACTTTAAAGTGGATAAACTTTGGATGAGGGATGATTGATCCTAACGATGTCACTCAGTGGACTTGGGATCGAAACACCTCCATTGGAGATGAACAGTCATTCCTCTTAGACCTGGACTAAGAGCACTACAAGAAATATCGTATTTAGCGACGGATGTGTATCGACGGATATATATCCGTCGGTAATTAACATTTATCGACGAATTACCGACGGACACCCATGATTATCATTACCGATGGATTAATCTATCGGTAATGCCTGTATGGAATTTTGAACTTAGTTACCGACGGATTAATTCGTCGGTAATGTGTATGTGAAATTAGCCCCGATGGAGTCGCATACTTACCAACGGATGATATCCTTTGGTAAAGTTCGCGGTATTATGAAATCACATTTCACTTTCCTTTTCCCCAAATTCAGTTTCTTCCCCCAAATTCACCACGCCAAATTCGCTGTCGCTGCTCACTGACGTCGCCATTGTGCTGCCATCACCTCGCCGCTGTCGTCGCCTCTCTGCTGCCACCGTGGGTCTGAGTCCCACTGTCGCCTCTCCAAATTCACTTTCTTCCCCCAAATTCACCACGCCAATTGTGTTGCCGCTGCTCACTGACGTTGCCATTGCGCTACCGTCACCTCGCCGTTGTCGTCACCTCGCTGTTACCGTCACCTCTCCGCTGCCACCGTGGGTCTAAGTTCCACGTTCGAAGATCGTCTGGGTTCCATCAGAGTGGCTCTGTATTCTCGTAGGCCACCGCATTCGTCGACCCTTACCTTCGTTTTGGTGAGTTTAATTCATTCTTCTTCTTGCCATTGTTATCGCTGCTAGGTTTTCTCATAGGTTTTTGATTTGTAAGGAATTGTGTTCTGGATTGCCGGTGTCGTCACCTCTCCACCCTCGCTGGCCACTACATTGTTCGACGCTCACCCTCATTTTAGTGAGTTTAATTCATTGTGGTTTACCGAATGTTGATCGCTTATAGTTGTTCTCACATGGTTCTTTGTTTTGTAAGGGATTGTGTTCGGTCTTCCCACGTCCATTGGTCCGTAGAGCACTGATTTTGGTCCTAGAGCACTGATCTTGTGGTGTGTTTGCGAGATATCGGAGCCATTGTAAGGTGTGTTTGCCGATTAGTTATGTTTTTGGTTTAATTATTGTTGATTGATGCTTAGTCCAAATTGAGATTGGTTGAATTGTTATATGCATTTGGATTGGTTCTGTTTTTTGGTTTGATTGCTAATTGATGCTTAATCCAAATTGAAATTGTCTGAATTGTTATTTGTTCTGTTTTTGGTTTCATTTCAACAATCTATACCACCTCATTTATTTTGATAATAGCAGTGTAATTCTAAATGAAAAGCTTGTACCTGTAATGGGATTGGATTGCTAATTTTGTTAAACTCTTATACTGCATTGTGATGCCTCCATGAATAGATATCATGAATCTGATGATGGTATTTTGGTGTAGACACATTAACTTTTCACAATTTTGGTTAGGAAAAGAGGTTAATGATGAAATAAAGTGAGGGCATTTAAGTCCACTTGAAGTATATAAAAATTAGATTCCAATTTTCATCTCGGCATAGTCTTTCGGTTCATAGGTTAAAATGTAACCCAAACTTTTGCATTGTTTCATTAACCCATATCCTTTTTACATTATTGTCATGTAACCCAAACTTTTGCTTAAAATTTCCCATATATTGATCTTGAGACTTCTTTTTTCTTTGGGTCAATTGAATATGAAAAAGTCAACTCATGGTCAACTTACCAAATTTTCAGCCAATTTAGTGCATCTTTTGCCATTCTTTTTGTAAGTTTTTTTGCCCTTCGTTCACTATTTCTGCATCAAAAAATGCCACACAAGTTAATCACTCTAATTCAATGAAAAAAAAACATAAACGAAGTTCTTTAAGTAGACTAGTTATGCATAAACTAAGTCACACAAGTTTGGGTCTCCACACATCAATTTTGAGTTATTCCTTAGGCTCCTTTAGTCATTTTAACTTTGTTGAGTAGGTGCTTGGTGTTGTTTATACCAATTTTATTGTAATGCTTGTTTCATGCACATTTTTTATGTGAAATTGTTAAAGTTTGGGTCTCCACACATCAATTTTCGTGCAGCATGTTATTCCAGTCTTTTACATCAGTTTTCATCATTCATTTACCAATTAGAAGGTGTTTGTTCCATTGCTTCATATTTCCTTTGCTGATTTGGGATGTCTTAGCTCATTTTGACCATTTTTAGTTCATTTTTTGAGTTTTTACTAGGCAAATTCGAATTAGCTTGTTAATTCTGAGTTCTCATCTGTTCTCAACCTTTCTTTTGCTAATTGGAAGTTGTCCAAGTAGTTCTATAAGAGTTATGTGCACTAGTTTACTTAATTTCTAAATTTTTGGAGTTTTAGCATAGTTTAGTGGTAGTCTTAGGTAGCTAGATTTTGAGTTGTAGTCAGTTTGAGCAGTTTGAGCTGTTTTCTATTCATATTTTGCCATTAGAAACATGTTAGGATAGTTAGATTAGACTTCCATAGGTTAGCATAGTACATGCATACACAAAAGGGTCAATTTTGTAGACTAGTCTTGGTTTTAGGTAGTGATTTTTGGTAAATCATTTAGGAGATAGTTTGTGGTCAAGTTTTGGTCAACGTTTAAGCTTTTCAGCCAAGTTACAACATTCTTTCTTTGTTTTTGTTTGTTTTTCTGTCCTTGGTGATGGAGAGGAAGGAGATCCATGAAAGACACCAAAAAGAAGATGAAATGCAGCGGAAATGAAGATAAGAGCAAGAAGAGCTCTAGGCAATGGAGGTTTTTGGTGAAGATGAAGAGTAGAAGTGAAGCTATGGTATGGAAGGTGGCTAGAGG
>Ga0214542_1011162_pt1 | contig 12500 bp, 6 predicted proteins | sample CNSS1metaG_FD_160096 | JGI IMG/M metagenome (GOLD analysis project Ga0214542, IMG submission 160096) | Root nodule microbial communities from cowpea collected in UCLA plant growth center, Los Angeles, California, USA - CNSS1 | ecosystem: Host-associated > Plants > Roots > Nodule | place: USA...
TGTGTTTGCTTTTTTGGGTTTTTTTTTTTTTGTTATGAAAAATGAAAGATGTGGAGTTTAACGGTATGTTATATGCTTTCATGGGTATTGTTCAGATTCCTTTTTGTTTTCCTTGCTCAGGAGAGAGAATTAAAATGGAATGTAAGTTTCGTTGCCTTTGGTGGATTGAGTATTTTCTCACTCAGGATTAATGTTGCAAAATTATCATCAACTGAGAAAATGCTGGTTTTGTTTTATGGGTTGTGTCATTGGGCATTTGTTTACAATGTGGTTTTTTGAGATAAACTTATGATTTTTTTTTTATTTTAACCCCAAAATGCCATTTTATTTTCTTATGTAAAAATTTTATTCGTTTCATTGTCTCTTGTATAAAATTTAAACATCGGAAAATGAAAATAAAGTGACATTTTTATAATTAAAAAGAAATAAACATTTTCTCAAACTAAAACTAAACCGTCCCTTGTCTGTTCTATAAAAAATATTCTCAACGTGAAGGGATAAGGATGCAAAGCAACCAATACAGGATGATATGGTTTGGCTCTTGTTGTATTTCATTAAATTAAAGTTAGGATACAATGTGCAAAAATATATATAGTAATGGCACTTGTAAGTAGGAAATATAGACAAAGTGTACATAGAGTACTCTATGCTAAAATGGGCTTTCAAAGGTTTTTGTTTTCATAGAAGAAGATTACAGTATTTGGATTTGATTTTGATGCACGATTCTGATTTGAATAGGGATTGTGTATGGACTATGGTGTGATCTACATGTTACATAATATAAAATTTCTGTTATACTATTCTCAACTCAAGTGATTAAGAGATTGTTGGCTGATGTTGGCCTGTTGGGTAAATTATGTATGATTCTTTCTGGCATGTTGTTACTTGTAAGATTACACATTTTTTCTTGACTGGACACGCTATGGAGATGTGTAGTTTCAACTTTCTAGGTTTGTAACAGAAATCACTCTAACGTATCTAACAGTTGTAATTTATGACTTATATTCTGAGTTGTGGCCATACCATAATTCTCTGTCTTGAATAGCACAAAAACAAGGACAATCATAACATTGTGGTATTTGCATTTTGAAGGGGCTGCAAACAGATCTATTAGACCAGAATGTTTTGATATGAGTGGGTTATACCACCATATGGTTCTGTCCGATATATGTGTTAATTTGGCAAGCACCAAGCATGTCTTGATTGTGCAAAACATCGTACAACCAATTCAACACTATATGCAGTTGTGGGCAGTTGCTGAAATAGGATAGTTACTGTGATTTTTACCAATAACTGAGAATTGATGCTACTTTTCAGGACAAATAGTTTACAAAAAATTGAAAGAGAGGCCAAACCAGTATGTGGCTAGAGGTTTGGTTAGAACAGAAGAAAGCAAACAGAACATTGGTGCTGCAGAGGACGTTTATGTTGGGGATATAAGGGATGCCGGAAGTCTTGTTCCTGCAATTCAAGGTATAGATGCTCTCATAATCCTCACAAGTGCAGTGCCACTGATAAAACCTGGGTTTGATCCAACCACAGGACAAAGACCAGAGTTCTATTTTGAAGATGGTGCATATCCCGAACAGGTACTGTTGCAGTTTCTGTCTAACTCACAATTACTTTTAAATTTATCTCCTTTCTTATTCGTATGTTGGTGATTTGTACCTATTAGGTTGACTGGATCGGGCAGAAAAATCAAATAGATTCTGGTGAGAGCTCATGTCTACTTTCCATTAGCCATAGATTGTAATGCAAACATTTTTTGAAGTTTTGTGATAAATTTACATGCTTACAATATTGAACGTACAGCTAAGGCTGCTGGAGTGAAGCATATTGTGTTGGTAGGGTCTATGGGTGGAACAGACCTTAACAATCCTTTGAATAGCTTGGGTAATGGAAATATATTGGTTAGTAATGTTTTCTCCTTTATTTCTGAATTACCTTCTTCCATAAATTCTGGCATTGCTTTTATATGACCAGAGCTTGCAATTCATCTGAATGCAAAATGCAAGTTTGGTAAATGTATAGCATTTTTTACTTCTCCTGTATTGATTTGCAGGTTTGGAAAAGGAAGGCAGAGCAATATCTGGCTGATTCTGGCATCCCATATACAATAATAAGGTACACCATTTTTTGTCCTTATTGAGAAATATGATAGCTAGGTTTCTTCTTTATGAGTGCCTTTTAGTTGGAATAATGTATAAAATTATTGACTGCTTGACTGTTACCTTGGAATGGTATTTCAAATAAAATGTTGATACCTTTAGTTCCCATAACCTAAACTGCGCCAGAAACACTATCAATCAACACTTTAATGTTTCTTGGTACCTGGTTGTCTGGCAGAACACTTTTGAATTTTTGGTGTTAGTTTCTTGACAACGAAAGAAAATGTGATCTAGATGTCGCCAAATTTTTGGTGTTAATTGCAAACATCGATGTCATCAAATTATGATCTTTAGCTTTTGTTGAGAAGTATTCAATGTGTACCTTGCATTTGCTTTTAAAGAGTTCATAAATCACAAATGATAGAAGTATCTTCTTTTGTAGTATATATTACATAGAATAGGATATTTGAATTCATAGCATATTTGAATTTTTGTTGCTTTGAGCTTTTGGCATCCTACCATGAAATCAATATTGCCATCTTCCTATGGTGTAAGAGGAACTAGACGTGGGTATATACACTTGTATTTTGGGCACAAGCTTTGGATGTGATGAGTAAGATATCACTTTCTGTGCCTAATAATAGCAAAAACCATGTTAGGCCAATAAGATTTTGCTTGAAAAACAAACAGCTCAAAGTGGCCTCAAGAACTCCATTATGTGTTGTTTATATTATTGTTTCACATGATGAACGTTGCAGAACAAACAATCCATTATTTTTCAAAGGAAGACATTTTGTAAAGAGAAATCCTTGGAAAGTCTTTTAGAGCATTCACTCGAAATCTCATAAAAATATAGGTCGTCCTCCAAGAGTTCCATGAGAACTTAGTTGGAGATTCCTGTTTGACTGACTAATAATAAGGCTAAAGTAGTGTATGTGTTAGAAGTGGGCTTAAAGCCTAAATCAACCCCAAAACCAACTTGTAAGGTGAGGATTGCACCCCACTTTGTGGTTAGTCCGTTAGCGGCCCGATAGCAGGTAGAACAGAATGTCCAAGAAATTTCGCTAGGATAGGCTCTAACCTAGCTCTGATACCATGTTAGAAGTGAGTTTTAAAGCCTAAGTCAATCTCACAAAACCGGCTTGTAAGGTGAGGATTGCACCTCACTTATATATTGTGAATTGGCCTTATCTCTAGTCGATGTGAGACTTCCAACAGAACCAACAATATAAGATCGAGCGGTCTCTGCTCCTCTCTAACTAAGAGGAGAAGCGGAACTCTCTATGGACTGCCTTGCTTGATTATCCTATCAGTCATGGTAACGAATTGAGTATCTCTTCTTCGGTAGCTGGTTTGACTGTTTGTGATAGAAAAAAACAATAGCAAGATATATCGTAGTAAAGTAGAGCTAAAGACTGCATGATTGGCTTGTAGGAGAAAGAAAATAAGGATTCGGGACAACGGAGATGCAAGCTTGTCTGCTATTGGATGTTATAGTTTAGCTCGCGGATTGGTCTTCATTGCGCACCATCCGGCTGGTAAGAAGTTGAGATTGTTCCGCTAGTGTTGCTTGGTCAACAATTTGGAGAGTTTGCTTTCCTTTCATCTTTCTAAGAGCAGTCTGTTTGATCAAATCAGGGATCAGACCGCTGGTGTTCAAACTAGTCATTAATGGTCGGCTTCATTGGTATCTTTTCGGTATGCGTTGTGAACACTTTCATTTTTAGTGTCTCATCTTCTCTAAGGAAGCGAAACTCGAACGGATAGAGCATATGGTCCAACTACATAACTTTTTATTTTTCATTACTTCTATGGTCGTGCCTCGTCCTTACTATTGAAATGGTTCGTCAGTAGAGATGTTCCCACTGGTGCCCCTTTTTCCAATGGGACTATAATTCCTATTCTTATCCCTTCATTCCCTCTTTTGGTCTATTTACATTCCAAGAAATTCATACGCTCCATGGACGGAGCAAAAAGTGGAGTCTTGGTCAGAGCAAGCCGTCCTATTCTATTACCAGACATAATTGGGAGAAGCTCATCCGCGCCAGGATAGGATGTTCACTCATAAATCGATGAAATCAAGGAGAATATGCTCCTTCCCTTAAGCTAAGACGCCCACCTAAGTCCTAATCCTTCACCAAAGAGTGAAATCGTATCCGCCTTTTAGTTAGTCATCGCCTAATCAATCCTTCGAATCCTATCGGTTAGCACCTAGTCTCTTTCTAAGTGCTTGAAGTCGGCTAAGGTTCAATGCTTTTTGGTTGTTGCTTTGTCCCTCGTCACCCTAAGATAGGACTTTGTTTGCTTTCTTTCCTACACGAGTATTATTGTAAGGTGGAATGCTTTCCAAGCTTTCGGGTAAATTGGCTTTGCCTTGAGGTTTTATATTCGGTATAGTAAGCCCGGTTGGTATATTGTTGTATGAAAAGGAGTCGATTACCTATTTACCCTAGTCCCGAAATCCAACTCGATCTTAGTCTTCCCACCCAACACGTATTCCTAAAGTGGTCGATGTAGGTTATGGGATTGCGCTTGTACGACAATTTCCGTATCGCCTTTTGGTTAACCGGCTTAGGGAAACCTTCACTCAAAGTCAAATGTTAAGATAGTATTAGAACAATTCTAGTGATTTCTCAGGCCACCTGCTGTCATTATAACCCACTATCATTATAGGACCACGACCACCAGTAGATATCCAGTCTTGCAAATTTTGTGCTCAAAATGCCCAATCCTTAAGTGAGAGTGTGTTAGAAATCTCATCAACTAATAATAAGGCAGAAGTATTTACATAAGTGTGAGATAACCCTTACCTCACCAATTTTGACAAGGCATGATCAAATTGAAACTAACAATGTTATATTAGTGAACATGAAATTGAAACATTGACTCTTACTATGGGAATGAAAAGGAGGTTTTGCCATTGAGCTCTAAAACAAACAATACTTAAAATGTGATAATTGAAACTAACAATGTTATATTAGCGAACATGAAATTGAAACGTTGACTCTCACTATCGGAATGAAAAGGAGGTTCAAAAGCGAATACGTTAGCCCTTGACTAGGGGCTTATGTTTTGGTAGTTACATTGTACGAAAACCCTCACCTCACCATGTTGACTAAGCATGATTTTTAGTACCCACACTAATGTAACCACTGGAACTAAGCATTATCAACAACTTGTGTTGATAAAAAAGGAATGGGCTTGAGGGGACTCTACTCTCTTTTCATAACTATTATTGATCTTGTGTTGTTTGTTCATATATATTTAATCTCATGGCCTGAAAATAATAAGAGGAACAGCTTTTGAATGAAATCATGCCTCTAGTTTGTCAATACTTGTCTGATAGAATAGAATTCCTTGTCATAGATTAAATGATTTCTCCTTGAAACATTACCAAGTCCTGAATCTTTAGCCTCACAAATATGATCTAAATACTTTGTTGAAGTCGAATATTGCAAGAATGGGTGCTTCTATCATTTCCTCTTTTAATCAATTTGAAACTTATATGCCTGAGCTCCCTTAAATGTTTCTCCTTTGAAGCATTTGGTTATAGGAGCAACAACTGTTCTAAACACTGATATGGATTGCTGCTAAATAGATACCATATTATCTCACAATCTAACAAGTCTGAAGACTAATTCATCTTAAGATCATTGAACTTTTCCAATTACGTGGTTACTTATCTTCAATATCACTTTGATATTTAGATGAAACTTGTTTTCCCTATTCACCTTTCTAATGAGAATATTAGTTATTATAAACATACTGAGTTTTTTTCTTTCTCTTTTTCCTTTTTAACTTTACAATATTTTCACACTTTGTGTACTGAGTCAGGGCTGGTGGCTTGCAAGACAAGGATGGAGGGCTTAGGGAACTGCTTGTAGGGAAGGATGATGAGCTTCTGAAGACAGAAACCAGAACCATAAGTAGAGCTGATGTTGCTGAAGTCTGCATTCAGGTATATTATTTATATCATTAACTTTGCAAATTAAAATATTCCACCATTTTTTAATTAATTCTCAATTCTCAGATTTTGATGTCCCTTCATTGAATTGGTTTAACAGGCACTAAACTATGAGGAGGCCAAATTCAAGGCATTTGACTTGTCATCAAAACCTGAGGGGGCTGGTTCACCAACAAAGGACTTCAAGGCTTTATTTTCCCAGATCACTACTAGGTTTTAATTTTGAATGTTGTTATCATGGTCCATAGACCCTTCTTGTCTGCATTTGGGATTGAACCAAATCATATTTACTTTATTTCTTGGCAATTTATTAAAGAATTGTTTTAATGCAAATTATAGACTTCACTGCTACTGCAGGCCTTGAGAAAAACAAATGTCTAGTAATCAGAGGATCATGCTGTCACTTTCAGCGGATCATGTATATTGCTGAATGTTTCAATTGCATGATATGATAAAATTATAAAAGTAGTTTTCTTGGGAACAAAACTGAACTGTCTGTATCTCGAGTCTTCTGATGTTTCCTGGTTTACAACACTCACGAACCTACTAGAAAATATGGTCTTAATAATAATAATAATTAGAGTTAAATATGTTTTAATTTATAAATTTTGATGTGAAATTAGAAATGTCCAAAATTTTAATATATTTTATTTCTCAAATTTTAAAAGTCAGTAGATATATATGTAGTTAATATGTTAACTTTTTTATTTTGATTTGTTAAACAGTATTTTAGATCAGTACTTGAGTTAAAATTTGTCAAAACTATATAAATCACTCGAATGTCTTCTCAAAATGTATTTGCTATGTTAAAAAGGTCAAAAACAGTTTGATCAGAGGATTGTATTTATTTATTTTTAAATTTTTTGGACTACATTGTACCAAAATTTTAAACATAAATTAATTTTAGTTTTGTGTTAAAGTGTACAAACTAAAAATATATTTAACCATAATAATTATTATTATTATAGTTTCGTGTTATAATAATAATTATTATTATTATAGTTTCGTGTTATAATAATTATCATTATTATTATAGTTTCGTGTTAAAGTGTACAAACTAAAAATATATTTAACCATAATAATTATTATTATTAGATTAAACTTTTCATTTTTTTCACCATCAGCCTTTATTTAAAGGTTTAATTTGTGAATAAGTTTTGTGTAAGTTCAGACCCCATTAGCAGTTAGGTTTTGATACCTGGTAAAAATTTTATGGGTAAAATGGTGAATTTGGTCTATGAATGTCTGAGGTGCTGTAAGACATACACCAAATAAATTCTGTTGTTAAATTTTGTTGAATTAATAATTACACTGTAATTTTAATAAACTATGTAGATATTAAAAAAATAGAGGTTTTGTTTTTGCACAGAGATATATTTTAAAATGAGAACTGATGGAGTAAATAAATAGGTAAATCTTATTCTTCCTAACATTATTTACTAAGATAATAGCAATTTGATCTCCTTTTTGGAAGCACATGCACTTCAACACCGGGCACATGTGCCCACCAATTTGAGTGGCATCTGTTAGAATCTTAGTTGCCATTATCTCAAATAAAAGTTGACTTTGTAAGGAGTGATTACATTAAGTTTTTCTATTGATAAAGTTGATTTTAGTGGAGGATTTACTAAATTTCACCAAGGCATAGTTGCACTTCAAAACTGATTTTAGTTCACATAATAAATAAGATGAAATGAGAAACGAGCTCAATCTTATCATAACATCATAAATTATCAATCAATCAGACATGTTTCTGTTCCATAAAAATGTCCAAAGAATAGTAAAACCTTTTCCATTGAAGAATTTTCCTGGTATATAAATTCCAACCACGCTGAATGTTGACTTACACCACACCTTTCAATTATTGTGATCTTACTGTTCTTTCTATCTATGCGTGCATCACGAGTTTTCTGCTGTCTCTGTGAAGGAGAACATCAATTTCTTTTCCTTCACTTTTTCTTGTGTTGGAGATAAACTTCAACATACTTTAGCAAGTTTAACTTTCTATAATTGTGTAAAAACTAACTTTTACGCATTATTAGGATTTTTTACCTTATGAAATAAAAACTTTCACCTTCAATCCACTCAAAAAGAAATGAACGTCTATAATTTTTCTTATGAAAACAGCTATGATTCCTGCAACACATTCCACTCACCTTGTTCGTAAAATCTATAAGAACCTTTCCAAATTGTTCGTAAAATCTATAAGAACCTTTCCAAAGACAAAAGGAAAAAGTTCAATTCCTCATGTGAATCTTCAAAAGCCGCATCAAACACATGAGGTCCCCACTACGAGGTCCGCCACTATAAAATGCTCTATACTATTAGGTTATACATGCATTAACAATAGCTTTCTTTTGACTCCACTATGATTGTTTAAAGTAAACGTTCTACATTATGTTTAAAACGTTCAAACACTTTCAAAGAGACGACAACACAAGGTGCAACATTATAGTTCAGACAGTTATATACAAGAAAACAAGGAATCAAAACTAAGCCCTTAACAAATTGTGAAAGCAGAATGTTTTAAATAGAATTTCTTCTGATGCACTTTCAATAGCTACAAGTTACAAGAATGAGCTATAGTGGTGAAAGGTTTCAATAGCGTCCTAGGAACGTGTTCAAATCATCGTGCCATCACTGTTCTATAGAATATCCACCAAAGGGAAAGCCAACTGGTGAATTGTGAATGATGAATGGTGACCAACTATAGATTTGAGTACAGGTCCAAATAAGTAGTAAATGTAAACCTCAAATGAAATCATACATTGAGAAAATGTTTCTCCAGTAATAATTTAACAAGGAAAATATGTACCAGTAATAGGGTTCAAATTTCTAAATAGTGGCCCCCACCACTACCCATTATGAGTCAAATGTTGAAACAAGTCTTCAAAAGCAAATGTCAAGAGATCTACAATTTGCACATCACTTCCAGACTTGACCAATTGCAGCATCTAAGCTAAGTGGACCTAGTCAAACTTTTGCCCTTGACACAGCTGGAATAGCAACATGCCATCTGGTGTGCAACATGTATTTCTCCCAAACTAAATATTCCATTAATGGTTCGGAGGAAATACACAAGCCATTATCTTCAGTTAAGTAGTAAACTATCAGAAATATTAAGGTAGAAAGCTCAAAATGAGTTACAGCAATAATTGATCTTGTTACATCATTCATCCGCCACATTAGATTGGATCATGATCATAAGACAGAATTCAAAATGATCTATAGGAGAATAACATGGATTATCTACTGTCATACCAGGCTATTCAGTAACCTTGTTTTCCCCAACTGAACTCAGATTGAACCCTTACTTTTTATCTTGAACCCTGTATTGGACACACCCTGAACAATTATGAAATTCAAGTTAGTTCAAGATGTATCAAACAACAATGAGATAAACCAGCATTTTTGGACAGAACTGAGAAAGTGGATAATAGAAGTACCTGAGCTCCTCAAGAGTGAAACCAATTTGCAAAGCCCTAGTGAGATGCACTTGTACCATCTTGGTTAGTCATGCTGGTTTCCAGCAAGAAAGGGCATAAACAATCCGCCCCTTCCAACCTTGCAACAACCACTGGCTATCTTCATCAATAACAAAATCCTTGTGGTAGCTAGTTGATACTTTCTCTATTGCCCTCTTTACTAAAGCATGTTCAAAAGATTGTTGCGAAAATCCAGCCCTAAGAATCCGGGCTTGCCACTGCCTATATGTCTCTGGCCTCTCTACTCTCTCACACCCTTCACAAGCTATGACATTCAATGCTTCCCTGCCAAAAATCTCTTTCTCTATCAGCATCCTCTCCCAGTCCTCTTGAGGCACAATAGTTTCAAGCATGTCAAAAAGTGAAGAGTAGTGAAACAGTGCCTCCCTGAATCGAGTAACAAAGAAAGGCGCATTAAAGGCACCGTTAGTAATGCCATGAATGAATAAATCCGGGTTGATCTTCCTTATCAAACTGAGGAATTTGTTCCTCGGACTGTCCGCGAGCACAGATTCATCAAGCACATTTTTACCACGATAAAAACAGGTGACAACAAGGTACTCCTCCCTGTCAATCTTCAGTTCCTCAAGCTGAATTGTTTCCCACTTTTTTGCTATAGCATTATACTCAAATGGCACCTTAAATGATTCAGCATAAGCTGCCAAGCGGCGTCCGGTTTCTAAAATTCTCTCAGCAGGCCTGAAACCAGGTTGTGGGAAGTCTATTCCTGTAATTCGAAGTTTAGGTGGTCCTCCAACTGCTGCTAATGAAAGTCTCTGAATGAAAGTAGGCCACTGGAAACCATAAAGGATACCAAAATCTATAACATGGACTCTTGCTGAATTTGCGGAAGATTCCCTTATTGTGACATTAGAGATAAAACTAGACATCTTCCTAAAAGGGCAAGCAGCAAGATACAGATGATAGGCCTTCAGAAAATCAGCAGCTGATGTTCTTTTGCTAACAAGTCCTTTATAAATTTGGCTACCAGTCCCAGCCAAGCGCGCTTCAAGACCATCAGCAAAGATATGAGCCAACCTCTGATTTCCATCCCCAAAAGGGCTTGAGTGCCTCCTGATTCGCTTTAGAAACTCTTGTGCGCCACTATAGTCATCTGCTGCAACAGCTTGTGCACAAAGAACCAAAAGTGTTCTCAAATCAATCACTTCCTTTTTCCCACTTTGTTTCTTACTACGTCCCTTACCACCGTTGGAAGCCTTTGATTTACCATTTGACAGTACTATCTTGTCATTCTTAGTTTGCAAAGCCTCACGACGGGCCGTCAAAACCTTCTTACCATCCCCTAAACTATGAAGCAGGATTACATCAATAGAAGATGATGGCAATGTAGGTTCGGAGAAATATGCAGCTTGCTTGCTGCTTCTATTCTCTTCAACATCCCCTTCTTCCCTCAGATGATGTTTCCTTCCTTTGGACCCAGCAAGAAAAGACTCCCCCACATCCTTCTCCACCTTAACTGACAATTCATTACACCCAATTTTAGGCTCTAGTTTTGAAAAATTAGCCACACCCAAATTAGCAAAGAGACCATTTCCACTTGGAAGAAACTTGCTAGCTTCCTCAACACCCTTCTGAAATTGCAAAATGGATTGACTCTCACTGTTCAGATCAGGAACCTGGAGAATACTGCTTGGAGAGTCCACAGGTCCTTCCACACTACTTATCACACTATTAGAAGAGCTACAAGATGACTGTGAAATGCTATTGCCTCGTAAATTATGGTTAGGGAGTTCCCCCAAATTTTGACGAAAATTAGTAAAAATGCTACTGAGATCACCATCATTGTAAGAACAAGAACCATAATTTTCAGAGAAATTATGATCCCCATTCCCACCATCTGGATTAGCAGGACCTGGATTTTCTAAAAGCGAAGAAGGGTACTCTTCACCTATCACCTCATAGAATGATCTCTCAGCAATTTGAAGATCCAAAGAGTCATGCAGCATACATGTCTTATCTTCCATGTCTTCCTCCATAAGGATCTGACTGATGTAACTCAAAATTGCATCAGAAAATTCACATTCCTCCGGAGAAGGTTCCTCATGAGTCAAAACCGAGGATGAAGAAGGCGTCTTAGTTGTCACTAGATTGGACTGAAGGTAACCAAAGTCCCTACTTTGATCAAAGAAACCATTTTCAAATCTTTGATTTCCTAACCGGACTTCATTAGGGGGACCACTAAACCCATAAAGACGTGGATCCATTATGACCAATCTTTGCATAAAAGCTCAAACTTTAGTCCTCAAAACTAAACAACCCTTATTCTGGTCTCTTCTGAAAGTCCTTCAGAAACCAAAACAGAAGCATCAAAACACAAACCTTTAAACCAAATCCTTTGAATACGTGTCATGACTTTCAAGTGTGTCAGTCTATGCACAAAAGAACAAGAAAAGCAGAACAAAATGGAGAAACAGATAGAGTTCACCAAAACCATCAAACAAGGCAAAAGAAAACAACAAACACGAAAGAAAAAAGAGAGGAAAAAAGTCACCACACAGTAGACGAGACCAAGAGGCTGCGTTTCAAACACGAGGCTCGATAATCGGAAGAAAATCAGATAAACACAGAGAGAAGCGAAAAATAGAAAAATACAATAAAAAAGACATACTCAAATGGTGAAGGTGTAACAAAAAGCAGAAAAACAAAGAAGCTACAACCCAGAACAGAGACAAACTTGTTTACCTCGTTGGAGACCCACCAGAACACTAGTTCCGAGAGAAAGCATAAGAGGGGGAGAAAGATGAGAGAGACAGAAAGGAAATGAGAGCGCGAAAAGGTTATGTTAAGGAAGCATATATACATATACATACACATATATATATATATATATATATATATATATATATATATATATATATATATATATATATATATATATTTATAAAAAAAATATTTTTTTTTATAAATATATTTATATTTGTA
>Ga0214542_1011163_pt1 | contig 12500 bp, 7 predicted proteins | sample CNSS1metaG_FD_160096 | JGI IMG/M metagenome (GOLD analysis project Ga0214542, IMG submission 160096) | Root nodule microbial communities from cowpea collected in UCLA plant growth center, Los Angeles, California, USA - CNSS1 | ecosystem: Host-associated > Plants > Roots > Nodule | place: USA...
TAAACACACACACACACACACACACACACACACACACACACACACACACACACACACACACACACACACACACACACACACACATACACCAACACACACACACACACACACACATATTTTAAACATGTTAGAGCCATTACCTAGCTAGTTAAAATTATAAAGTAGTATGTTAATATTAAGTTTATAACTAAGGGCAAGTGTTTTCGCTCGGCAACTAGTGCACCCAAAAACTAAACTCCTCAAATCCATTTTCACTAAGCTCGCCTAGTGAATTCTAGTTCTCCCAACGAGTGGAACGTTTGAAGCTCTCTAGAATCTCAATTTTTTTTTCACTCAACAATTACTTGGCTCTTCCAACGAGTTTACATCACTCATAAATCTCAGTGATTCAAATTGGTTTTAGAAAGGTAAATTCAGTGCTTTCTTAGGCCAAAAACAAAATACTTAAACTTAAATAACCTTTTATTGAACCAATTTGACTAATTAACAAATCAATTAAGCTTATAACCAGATATTTCATTTTATCACACACAACAATAATACATTATTACATCTCAAGCTAAAACATCACCACTGTTAATCACATCTTATCACATATCCGTGCACATAACCAAATCAACCAATAAGAGAGAAGAGAAAAAAAATAATCAAATAGTTAGCTTCCTTTACCTAGAATTTGAGCTACTCTCACAAAAAGTTCCATTAATTTTACCTTTACAAAGAAAACTCATATGAATGATATGAACATATCCTAACAATTCAAACCAAAGAATGATTTATCCTGAGTTCTTTTTGAAACATGTGACGACTTAACTCCTTCTATGTGGAAAAATTGTAAAAAAGACTCCTGAAAATTACAAAAAATTTATTTATTTTATGGGACACTCTGACCTTCAAATAAACAAATAGTCGAAAACTTAGAAAGAGCGTAAAGGAAGAAAAAAAGTTATTTTCTAGAGATGATAACTTTTCTAAAATGAAATTTGATTAACTAATTTTATATTTTATAACACAAACTTTATAATAATAAAATAATCAAATTTCACTTATAATTTTTTTTATACTCTTATAAATCCTTACAACAAGAAAATACAATGATTGTTTTAATTATAATAAAATAGTTATACTTTTCTTTTTCTACCTCATAAAATGAATACACATAAACAATTTAAAGATTAGATGACAACTAAAAATATAATTGATAAAAGAGTATTTAATGTGATGTTAAATTTGTAAATAATATAAATAAGAGCAAAAAAATATCGAAAATTAAGACATTAAAAAAATAACACAATTAGAAATTCTTAATGCATTGTTCCTTTGTGTGGATGACACTATTTGTCTTGATTTGCACGAATAAATTTTTGGGCTTGCAGTTGTTCTTTTGAGGGGATGTGCATTGATTTACAAGAGCAGATTTGCAGGATCGCTTGCATATTCCATCTTCACTGATATGCCACAATTTGAGAGTATTATCGTTAATTTTACCAAATTAACCCTGTAGTTGGATTATTTTCACCAAGCACGTGAGTGTTATCTTAGGACAACATGCATTGATGTGAGTGAAGTGAACCAGTGGTGGGGGTGTTATTTAATAGCAACATGCACTAGTGTGAGTGAAGTGAATCGGTGTTGGTGTGGGTGTGTAAGTGAAGGAAGATGAGGGGTTGCACATCGGTTAGATAATCAGTCGGTGATGTGTGTGTGGCACCTGTTACATAATCGGTGCTGGTGTAATGTGAAGAGTGACACTGGTTACGTAACCGATGTTGTGTGTGTGGTTAGGTAATTTTTTTAACTTGTTTTCTCTTCTTACGGGGTTCGCCGAAGTTGATAAGGTCCTCTATAACTGCTAAATGTGGTGGCCCTTGTTGAAGCTTCTCGTCTCTGTTGGTGGTGGACGTCGTCGGAGTTCAAGTTTTAAGATTTGTGTAAGTTTGGTGAAGCAAGTTTTAACATTTTATATAATTTTTTATTTTTTTTAAATTCGTATTAATTATTTTTATAACATCAAATTACAAAATCATTCTCTTTTAGGTTGTGTTCCTTTGTGAAGAAGAATTTGAGAGAGAATGTGAAGATGAATTTGTGTGGATTTGAGAAGATAAATGTGTGTTTTTTTTAGTAGATTTAGAGGATAAAGTGAGTAGATTTAGAAATGAATTTTGTAAAAATTAGTGAGTGATTTGATTGATATGATAAATTAAAAAAAAATTGTGAAAAAATATAAAATTTGAAGTTTACCAAAATAGCCTTGATGAAAAAAATAGAATGACTTTATAATTTGATGTGATAAAAAAATTAAAATTAAATAATATAAATTCATAAAATTTATAAAAAATTAAATAAATTTTTATAATAAATAAATAAAATATAAAAAAAAAAAATATATATATATATATATATATATATATATATATATATATGAAAGTAAAGTGGTTAATATCCGTTCAAATCTTTAGAATATTAAGAAAATGGATTTTGGAAAAGAATTCACAAATCGTTTCCTTCTTAAATCATTAAATGAGAACACAAATTTTTTTAAAATCCGTTTCTCTTATCTGCAGAAACAGTAGAAACTATAAAAACGAACATTGCCTTAATTTGCACTCTCCATCCAATTATAGTGTTAGATTGTGTATGGGTTTGCATCGTTAAAAAACGCCAAATGCAGAAGCGACTATTTTTGTCATATTCGTTGAACTCGAATTTGTAAGATTTTGCTGCGAGTTAAACACTCCATCATCATTATTATATCTTTCATTTCTTGTTGACTATGTTCGTACATGTATTATAATTCCTATCTTAGAAACAATTAAACTATTTTTTCATAATAAAATTTAGGTTAAATTACTTTTTTTATCATTTTATTTATCATGAAATTTCAGTTTGATCTTCAAATTTTTCGTTATTTCAATTTGGTCATCATTTTCTTAAAAATGACTTAATTTGGTCCTCACCGTTAGTTTGACCTGACAATGTTAAAGTTAACGTCACGTGTCAATTTCTGATTTTTTGATTTTTGAATTTTTTTGAATTTTTTTTTAATATTTTACACGTGCCACTTCATAGTTATGTCACGTGTCAAAGTGTGACATGTGGCAAAACTGTGAAGGAACACGTGTAAAAAATAAAAAATATTAAAAAATATTAAAAAAATTAAAAAAAAACAGAAACTGACACGTGGCGTTGACTTTAACACCGTCTGGTCAAAGTTAACGGTGAGAACCAAATTGAGTCATTTTTAAGAAAATGAGAACCAAATTGAGACAACGAAAAACTTGAGGACCAAACTGAAATTTCATGAAAATTAGAGAAAAACTTGAGGACCAAACTGAAATTTCATGAAAAATAGAGGGACCAAAAGATTAATTTAATCTAAAATTTAATAAACAATTTAACTACTTTTAAGTTTGCAATACTAGTATATTAAATTTAGCTGTGTTACATATTAACATACTTAACAATATTATTATGTTGATTACATGTAAGGATATCGCGTATTTTTAGTTATTATTTTTTTGAAGAAAAATAAAATAGTATACACTAAATTATATTCAATAACATGATATATCAGTTATTATATTTATTAATTTTTTTAGTGTAAATTTTTATCCTTTCTTTTTTTTCTGTCTGTTGTTGTATTTATTGACATTTTCTTTTTTTTTTCCTTTTTTTTAAACTGAATAGAAGACCATGCTCTAAATTTATCGTACACATTGTTGTACCTATATCCATGACATATTTATGTAGGATCGACACATATCATAAAAATATATACAAATAAATTTAATGGCCTTGCACAATGTTTCACATTTTTCGGTCAATAATAGTTGGTAACTAGCAGTAGCTATCATAATTCTGCACCCTCCTTCAACGGTGTTAAATTAGACTTTATAAATTACTTCAAATATTTTTATTGGATAAAACATGATCTTTTTCTGAATGAATTACATTTAAATGTATACGTATTTGTTTAAAAAATATATATATTTAAACTTTTTTAATCTAATAATTATTTTATAAATAAGCTTATTTATAAATCAATAAATCGAATTAACACTTGTCTTATTCAATTTAAACCGAACTGCATTTTATTACCCTCATTAGAAACTTTCACGTCACATGGACTAATTGTACTAACCTTCAATTAAGGAAAACATTTGGAAAAATGTCCTGGTAAAAGCACACGAAACGAAAATATGATGCACACTTATTTCCAGCAAAAGGCACAGTTTAGAATTCAAATATAAATTTAAATCTTATATTAGATAGACAGGAGAAAATTACATACTATATAAAAAGAGAAATTTATAAATTTATTATTTTTTAAGATTTTGAGTTGAAGTTGTATTAATCTTTTATATAAATCAAACTCAAATTTTATCGGTGTTATATTTATTTTAATGACCCATCACATACCTCAACATTATGTATGCTAAAGAAAAATTTCTAAAGTAGTGAAAAGAAGATATAAATGGTTTCTCCCACTCAAACCATGGCCTATCAAATAAAATTTCCTCTTCCATAATTATTCCTCCCAACAACCTAAATCATCACATGATGGAGAGTTTTAGAATTAATAAAAATTCTATGGGACAAAGTAGCTAGATTTTTCTCACCTAACCAACAACCTTCGCAAAATAGGAATACCTCCCCCATTTCCCAATTTCCGCCCAACTTATTTTTCATACTCAATCTTCCACAATGAAGACACAAACTTCTATGCCACATTTAATTATTTGATGTTGTTTATATTTATCTTTACTTAATGGGGTGTTCTAATTCATCCTATTTTATTATTTGATATTATTTCTAACTATATCTTACTTGGTAATATATTTTTAATCATATTTTATTTAATTATTTGATATTATGTTATTTCATGTAATTATTATTATAACTTTAATGGGTTGTGTGGAGATTGTAATGAAACTAATGTGATAGTTGATGAGGGCGAAATTATGAATGGTATGGATGGTGAGGTAGTATGCTCACACGAAGTTCATTGGATTAATGTTATGAGAGTACATGAAGAAATATGGAAACAAAAATGGGAAGGGGATGAGAAATAAAATTTCATTCAACAATGTATAAAGATTTTGTCAATAGAAAAATAAAGTTTATTTTCTCAACAACATATCTCATGTACTCCTTATTTTATTACTTATTTTTGTAAATGGTGGCAATCTTTTTTTATACATCACAATTTTGTTGCAGTAGTGATAACATGAAAAGAGCCTAAGAATTTAAAGGAAGTCGTAAAAAGATTCCAATTAGTATGATGCAATGACCAACGAGATATGAGTCTTGAAAGAGAATGAGACATGTGTTCTGTGTAAGAACCTATAAAATGGTATTTTAGGATTGATAGAGTGTTTAGAATAGATACTCAATTATTTTAATATTAAAAAGTTAAAGTATAATAAAAAATTTATAAACGAGTTTCATTATTTATAAACGCACAATCTCTCTAAAAACCTTTTTCTTAGAGCTTTCTTCCTTCTCTCTAGATTTCTCACTCTAACGTTCTTCTTTTTGAAGATCAGAGACCGCTAGGGTGACCCCTGTGACAAGCTCTACAATCTTGTCTGATCAATTTATCAAATTGAGTAAGTTGACTTTCTGCCATTTTTTTCTTGTTTTGGTGTTGTTTTCTGTGCGTGCGGGTGATCCTAGCTCACATGTGGCCTCTAAGTCTTCCTTGTGATTTTTTTATGATCACTGGTTCTAATGATGTGCTATGATCATGTTTGTATTGTTCCTAGGTTGAGTCATGTGCTTTGTTAGCTTTAAAGGAGGTTTGGTTCTATTTTGGTTATCTGAGTTGTCTCACAAGTAAGGGAAGTTAATTGCACTGTCTTTTACGTTGTATACATGTTTGAATATCTAATTACATTGTTGTACTGTGATTTGCTGGCATGACTGAGTTGTTTGATGAATTTTACTCGTTGAATTGGAGGTTAAAACCTCAAATTTATATGATTTGGGTTGTATGATGAGATTCTAAAATATTATATGATTAGTATTGTAAATGTGATAAATTGAGTTGTAACTTTTATGAAATCGTAATTGGTATGCTTTGTCATCTATGAAGGTTCATGAGCTGTTTAAACTTGATTAGGAATACACAATTATCCAAAATCATATTTTGCAAAATTATGCACACTCATTGGGCGAGCATTTACTCGCTAGGCAAGCATTTACTCGTTGGGTAAATTATTGAGGAATGTTTTCCCTAAAGTTCCAATGGTATACACTCGTTGGGCGAGTAATTTTGTCGCTGCTCAAAAATGCATTTTTCACCCAACGAGAAGATGTGTTCGTTGAGTGAGTGGATCAGAACCTGAATAGGTGTTGGCTGAGTTCTTTTAAAAGCTTTGTAACTTTAATGAATAAATGATTTGGTATATGAGATGAATTTGAGATTGATTTCATGAGGTTTAGCTAAGATTTTTTGATGTTAATTCAAGGAGAATTAATGGTGAGTTATAATAGTGTATGCATTGGTATATCAATCTAGTTGGAAGTTATCCTGACGCTATAATGACCATTCAATTCACAAGTAGAGAAGGTTGGAGCATGTGGTGAGAGGAGCAAGAGGTCGTAGTATAGGAGTTTTACTTGAGCCAAAGGCGTTAACCTTGTGTGTGGTAGGATGAAACTCATTGGCAATGGCTTTGCAGAGTAGTAGAGGGCATCATAAGTGCACAACTTGCCAAGATCCGATATCAATGCATGTATCTGGATAATTGAGTCGTTGTTTGGATCTTTGTATGAAATAGAATGATAATGATTTATGATTAATTGTGTATGATTAATTGATACTATTCTTTTATATGATTAAGTCTTTTGTACAATAGCTTACCCTTTCCTTTGTGTCTTATTTTGTCTGGTGTTTTATTCTTTTTACAGTGATCCCTTGATTGGTGTAAGTAGATGAGGAGATAGCAGCTGGTTCAGTCAGGGAAGAAGAGGATGTTGTGGTTTAGCTTTCTCCTTAAAGACATTTGTATATAGATCTTTTGGAAAACTTTGGTTCTTTAGCTTGATCATATGTATATCTTTTAGGATGACTGTAATATGATAATTACATCTTAGTATTTCATGTTTTATGATTATCAACTATGTAATATTTTTTTAATGGTTTAGACTATTAAATGTGATGTTACATTCTGTAGAAACTATCACCTGGAAAGAAAGCTCTCGAATACAAAATAAGATGGGAGCATACATAGTTTGAAAGTGAGACTTGTTATATTTGGATATCATTAAAGAGGAGGAATATATTATGATGAAACATTTGTCCCAACAGCAAAAATGATGACAATGTGTACCTTTTTGGAAGTGATTGCAATTAAAAAGTGTCACATTTACTAGTAAGATTTTAAAAATAATGGCCCAAATTTAGTTTGTAGGTTGAAAAATTCCTTGGATGGCTTAAAACAAGCTCCTCATTGTTGGTTTGAGAAACTGGCTTGCTAAGTTAGCTATTGCCTTGAAAAGCTATGGCTTTGTCTAATCCTATTCAGATTACTCACTATTTATATTGTACATGAGAAAGATATATCTCTATGTGCTAATTATATGGATGACTTAATTATTACAAAGAATGATATTTCAACATGAAATTTTTTAAAGCTTACTTAGGTAGCTTTCAATAAAGTTGGGAGTCTTAAAACATTTTTTTTTGGATTTGGAGGTAGCCCATAATCTTAGGGGAATTTATCTTTATCAATAAAAATCATTGAAGATACAAGTTTACTAGGTGTCAAGCCTGCAATATTCCAATAAGATGGTGTTGGCTTTTGGTACATCTCTTGAAGATCCAGAACCCTATCAAAGATTGATTGAACGATTAATCTATTTGTTTGTGACTAGACCTGATCTTGCTTACTCTATACACATTTTATCTTGGTTTATAGAAACACTTTGTGAAGCATTGATAGACAAGCTTAAAGGTTATTTGTTATTTGAAGAAACATCCAAAGCAAGATAGTCTACTTCATTGTATAAGTAAATTAGAACTACAGGGATATGTGTGTTTTTTTTAGTGAATTTAAAGGGTAAAGTGAGTAGATTTGAAAATGAATTTTGTAAAAGTTAATGAGTAATTTGAGTGATGTGATACATTAAAACAAAAGTTGTAATAAATAGAATTTGAAGATTACTAAAATAACTTTGATGGTAAAAATATATAAAATTATTTTTTTGATTAGTTAAAAATATTAAACTTTAAAAAATTATTATTATTATTTTTATAATAATAATTATTTGAAATTATCATTAATAATTAATATTATTCTTATTAATTATTATGTATATATATATATATATTATTTTATTATTAATTATTTTATACATATATTATAATTATATATATATATATATATATATATATATATATATATATATATATATATATTATTACACATGCACACTAGCAACACAAACACACACACAACACTATTTACGTAACTGGTGTCATACACTCACAACACCAACACCGGTTATGTAGTTGATGTCACACACTCACATGGCACCACATTGGTTATGTAACTGGTGCACACACACCACATACATCAGTTATGTAACCGGTGCACTCACTCACTCACCACCTTATTTCACATATTTACACATGCATACACATACACACTAGTGCACACATCTTCATGGTAGTGGTGCAACACAACTTGTGTTAGGAATCTTGGCAGCACAGCAAGCAAACACAATAGTTGAAACCAGAAGAAGGAACATGTGAATGCAAAATACCAATCATTTGCAAGGGTTATAATGGTAAAATGGAAAAATGACCCTCAAATCTTTGCTTGGTATGGAGGATGAAATAATCTTTATATCCCATAAATCCATATTCTCATTTTGTTGCATATCAGGTGAAGAGAACACGTGCATGTATTCTAATCCATCTTCAAAAGTAAGTGGTAATAGTAACATCGCTCCAAATGAACATTGCGTAAATGTTTAAGTTGTGTTATAACTGTTGGACTAATGAAAATAACATGTCTTGAAAAGTCCTATATCGCCTAAGATAATTAAGGGTGTGTGTGTTACTGACTATCTAATGGACTCTAAGTCCATGATGTTCCTCCTTGCCCCAAGTCAAATACACTTTGAGCTAATGCTTGACTTTTCTTATTCTCTTGTAATAGAGTGTTGTGAGGTGTAACTAAATTCTTACTCTAAAGGGTGTGGGTGTACTTGGGGGTCAAAGGGTTGAGAATATTTTATGTGTGTTGTACAAATTTGTACATAGTGTGTGGTTGTGATTTTTCTCCGTATTTGGAGTTTCCACGTTATAATCTTGTGTTCTTTGGATTAATCTTATTTTTCTGTTAATAGGCTATTTTTTGAGATAAAAACGATAATGTTCTTAATTGATGATGCATTTTTTCTAACAATAATCGGTGCTGGTGTTGTGAGTGTATGACACTAGTTACGTAACTGATATCGTGTGTGTTTGTGTTGCTAGTGCGCGTGTGTAATAATAATATTTATTTATATATATATATATATATATATATATATATATATATATATATAAAATATAAAAAAAAATAAAAAAAATATTAAATATAATAATTAATGATAATAATATTGATTATTAATGATAGTTTCAAATAATAATAATAATAATTTAATATAATATATCTTTTTATTAATTTTTTTATTATAATTTATTAAATATTGTTTTTTAAAATTTAATATTTTTAACTATCTATTAATTCTATCTATTAATTTTTTTAATCTATTACATCACTCAAATTACTCACTAATTTTTACAAAATTTATCTTAAAATTCACTTACTTTATCATCTAAATTCACTAAAAACACACACATATTCGTCCACTCAAATCTACATAAATTCATCTTCACATTCTGTCTCAAATTTATATATGCTAAAAAATACGATCTTACACAATAAATATGTGAATTTTTTCGGTGTTCTAGTTCATGCTCACTCTTACTTTTATTTCATGTAGGACCAAATTATCTCCAAACGCTAATCTAATTTCTTATATTATATTTATTATAAATTAAAATAGGGTTAAATATGTTTTTGATTCCTCAAGTTTTAATGAATTTTGGAATTAGTCCCTCTTCGAAATTTGATACCAATTTAGTCCTTCATCTTTAGAAATGTGTGAATTTAGTCCTTATTACCAAATTTTATTAAGTTTATCTCACTGTTCAAGCGCATTTCATGATAGTATTTGAATTGTTTACACCGTTTGACACACTTTTACTTCAATATTAACTTAAATATTATCGTAAAATGCATTTAAAATGTCAAATAAACTTAACAAAATTTGGTAAAAAGGATTAAATCCACACATTTCTAAAGATGAAGGACTAAATTGGTATCAAGTTTTGAAGAAGAACTAATTCCAAAATTCACTGAAACTTGAGGGATCAAAAACATATTTTATTCATTAAAATATAACTCAAGTAAGATTAAAATATGAATAATAATACGTTACTGAGTGATAATAGTATAATGTTATTAAATTAGTGAAATTAATTATTGATGAATAGAAAAAAAAATGATAAATAGTTTTATAGAAATTAGATAAAAATAAACATTAATTTTAAAAAATTTAATAAATAATTATATTGTAAAAAATAAAATTAGTATTATAAAATATGGACACAATAGAAAAAATTCTCATTATTTCTATAAAAGATGGAATTGGTATTATAAAATGTGGATTAAGAAAATTTCTTTATCTTTATATATAATAAATAATATATATATATATTTTTTTTCTTTTTTTTGGTTATAGATGATAATATATAAAATAAATTTTAAAATATTCAATAGTAATATTATATTTTCCCAACATCCTAAAAATATTTCAAATCCTTTCTAATTAATAAACTAATGAGTTGTGTACGTAGAGGTCTTAAACTAGTATTATCTTTAAAAAATAAAAAATAAAAAGATAAAGATTCCGCTTTCTTGTGTGAGAAAGTACAAGTAGACATTCGTCAGGCATGATGTCAACAGTTTCATCTGTCAAATCTAAGGTCAGACATTAACTGTTATTTATTATTTATTAGGATTCATTGCACTTGTCTCTAGTTTGACGTGATATGATACTGACATTGACGTTCTGACTCTACTATGACCAGGATTCCCGCCAAACAAGAAACGGTTCTGCACTCATAAACTATATCTCTTTTGTTCATATCATGCAATAGATTCATTCTAGATATTGCTACCACAATCCCCTAATCCATTTTAGGGATTCATCTACCATTGGTACCACACTTCTATAACTGGGAATAACAATGGTGTGAAGGGAATCCATCACATCCATTATCTCACTCATATCTCAAATATAATTTTTTTTTTATTTTTATTTTCATTCATGTTGAATGTAAAGTTTTTGCTAGATTCTTTGTGGGATGACGAATATATATATATATATATATATATATATATATATATATATATATATATATATATATATTTTTTTATAAATATTTTTTTAAAATTACCGCAAAAATATGATATTATAAAAAATAATATTAAAATATTAAATTTTGAAAAAAAGTTATAATCATATAAATTTTAATTAGAATGGCAAAGCAGGTTACTCTGACTCATTTTGATTTGCCCGTGTTTTGGTCCGAAAAATGCGAGCCGAGTTGGCCCACTCCGTATTTTAATATCGGATTCACTTTTCTGGTCTGTCCCGTTCTGCGGATTAGTCTGTGGACCCATGAGCTGATCCGCATTTATGATGAACGAAATATTTTTTTTTTATTGAACAAAATAAAAACTTTTTTATTTTTTCATAATAATTTATATTCATTTTCTATCGAAATAATTCCAATTAGTTTACCTAATCAAAGACAAAAAAAAGTTAACAATGAAGATTATAGCTAAAGTACAATAACAACATGTCACCTTATAAGACATGTACATTAACAATACATAAAAAGATATTTCATATTCAATAACTAAAATCATTATCTTATAGACAATGATTATACATAAATATAATAATAATAATAATAAAATAAAAGAAACTTAAAGAAACAACATAATAAATGATGTAAGAACTAAAGAAATGAGAACATATAATTTTATAAGCGGGCCAACGGGCCAGTCTGCCTCGCCCGTGTTTAGCTTGCGCATATTGCGGGCCTATGCGATTCGAATCATTGCGGATCAACAAATTTAACATCTCAATCCGTCCCATATTTTTTTTGCAGACTTACGGACCAGCCAGCCTGAACCGCCCCAAATTGTCATCCATAATTTTAATATAAATTAATATATAATAATTATATGAATGTAAAATAATCATTTAGAAAAAGGTACATTACACATTATCAGTAATATTAAAATTTGTTATAAAATAAAGGTAATAAGAGAGACAAAGGAGAGGAAGAATAGAGAATGAGAGAGTAGGGAGCAACTTCTGTTTTTATGTGTGTCTCATTACTGATAGGACGAGTCCTATTTATAGGT
>Ga0214542_1011164_pt1 | contig 12498 bp, 7 predicted proteins | sample CNSS1metaG_FD_160096 | JGI IMG/M metagenome (GOLD analysis project Ga0214542, IMG submission 160096) | Root nodule microbial communities from cowpea collected in UCLA plant growth center, Los Angeles, California, USA - CNSS1 | ecosystem: Host-associated > Plants > Roots > Nodule | place: USA...
TCAATTCCGTATTCGTTGTGAGACGACTCAGGGTTATCTTAACCCTAACTATTTTGTTCACTACTAACTGGCAATACTGAAGTTGCTAAAGTAGTGGTAATTTGATCGCCTAACGACAGCGATATCACATGTCATCATAGGCCGTGGAACTATCAGAATTCAACATCCGCTATGAACCCCACGGCCCCATCAAAGCCCAGTGTCTCTTAGACTTCATCAATGACCTACAACAAACACCTATAGAGGACCAGTGGACACTTCATGTAGATGGTTCCTCAAATCCAAGGGGTGCCGGCGCCGACATCGTCTTAGAAAGCCCCAACGACATCCTCATTGAAAAATCCCTTCACTTTGCTTTCAAAACGTCAAATAACCAAGCCGAATACGAAGCCATCCTCGTTGGCCTTTCCCTAGACCGCGAGGTAGGCGTCAAGAGATTAACGTGCAAAACCGACTCAAATATAAGGTGCAAGCCCAATATATCATCAAAGAGCTACACAAAGGTATCTGTGGTTATCATTCCGGTGCACGCACCATGGCTACCAGAGTTCTTAGAGCCGGGTACTTCTGGCCGACCATAGAAGCAGACTGCCAGGATCATGTCAAGAAATGCAAGCCATGTCAGAAACATGGCAACCTTATTCACCAGAAACAAGAACAACTACACCACATACTGTCCCCATGGCCATTCGCTAAGTGGGGAATGGACATTCTCGGCCCCTTTTCACCTGGCAAGGGGCAGGTAAAATTCCTAATTGTAGCCGTCGATTATTTTACTAAATGGATCGAAGCCAAGCCACTAAATACCATCACGGCCCAACAAGTTCAACAATTTGTGTGGAAGGACATTATATGCAGATATGGTGTACCACATACCATCATCACAAACAATGGCCGACAATTTATTGACAAAGAGTTAGCCAAATTCTACACTGGCCTAGGCATCAAGCCCATCACAAGTTCTGTAGAACATCGACAAACCAATGGACAAGCAGAGGCGGCAAATAAAGTTATCCTCGTGGAGCTGCGCAAGAGATTGGATACCGCAAAAGGCCGATGGCCTGAAGAGTTAATAGAAGTACTACGGGCTTACAGATGCACCCCCTAATCATCAACAAACGAATCCCCATTCAGCCTAGTCTACGGCGCAGACGCCATGATTCCAGTAGAAATTGGCGAACCATCCCTACGCCGAGAACTATACGACCCAACCCACAATCACCAAAACATGGCCTTACATCTCGACCTTCTACCCGAACTTAGAGAAAAAGCCCAGATACGCAATTTAGCTGCCAAACAACGAGCTGCCAGGAAATATAATGCAAATCTATGTCCACGATCATTCGTCATCGGGGACCTAGTATGGAGAATGGCCAGCAGTGCTAGAAAGAAGGATGACAAGTTCTCCGCCAATTGGGACGGCCCGTACCGCATATGCGAAGATGCAGGAGGAGGAGCTTATCGCCTAGAACAATTATCTAGGAAGAGATTCCCAACACTTGGAATGTATCCCACCTCATGTTCTACTTCAGCTGAATGTGTATTGTAATCGAACCAATACTTGTAACCCCGGGTGTACTCTTTTTCTTCACCGTGTCTTTTTTCCCTAAGTTCCCCACCCTTACCCTAAGTAAGCGACCTGGGTCGAACACCCTTATCTTGTGCTTAATTCGTTTAAGTTCCCCACCCTTACCCCAAGTAAGCGGCCTGGGTCGAACACCCTTATCTTGTGCTTAATTCGTTTAAGTTCTCTACCCTTACCCCAAGTAAGCGGCCTGGGTCGAACACCCTTATCTTGTGACTTACCGCGACACGCATACACCCCATATAAACAAAACACAACATACATAATAACATGTAGAATCTTAATCGCATTTAAACACAAGTGCAGTAATGTACCAATGTAGCTAAATGTACCAAATATTAAAGACAAGCTCAAATAATATTCTTAAATCAGTTAAGACCAAAATCCTAGTCTGTGGGGACAGGTGTATCCTCGGAATCGCCCGCCTTCTTCTCCTCCTCCGCCACCTTCTCCTGCGCCTCCTCATTCCCATTGTCCTCATCCTCCTAGACCAGCTTCCCGTCAATAACATCCTTATTCACATCGAACCTCGAATCTGTTACGTCCATGTCTTGATGGAAAAAAGCCGCTTGACGCAACCCCTTCTCAAAACCATTGATGTGTTCCTGTATGATGCTATTCTTCAGAACATCCAGCTCACCAACAGCTCCATCATACTTGTCCTTCAAGTCATCGTAGTCCTCTTCCAATTCCCCTATCCTTTTATTCAACTTTTCCTCAGAATCCAAGCAACGAACCCTCCATGTTGCCAACCTTTTTCTCTACGCTTCCCAACTTTCCTTTGCCTTCTCCAACGCAGCCTTTTCCTCCTCCAGCTTATCCACCTTCCCCTGCAACTCCTCCACCTTTTCCCGGCCCCTCTCCTTCACTTCTCTCCTATAAAGGGACCCCACGCGCTGACTCAAAACTAAAGCCTTGCTCCCAAACTCCACCATTGTCCTCACAAGGTGGTCCACATCCATGCCATCAATAGAATTCAAAATGGTATCTGGGAGGGTAATCGAAATGTCCTTCCTCATAGATATTTCTGGCAGCTCGATCAACCCAGATTCCGGCCCCTTCTCGCCACTGGCCGATCCTGCCCCACTAATCGACCCCGTTCCGAGCAGGACCGCCCTTACCTTCTTCACGTCTTTTCCCTTCCCGGGTCGAGGTGGTAACTCAGCCCTCTTCTTCGTCCCGCCGTGCACATGCACCTTCACCACGGAGTCTTGCAAGTTGGGAACATCAGTCTTCCTAGCTGCCTTGGCCTTAGCGGCCATCTCCTTCCTCAGTGTTTGGAAAAGCGCTAAGTTCTTCTTTCTAGACTGCGCCATATGCCCTAATATGATACATTACAATTTGGATCAAAACAACTTAGAATTATTAACACAATTTAAGTAACAAACAGATACCTTCGATATCTATTATCGGATGCACCGAATTATAAGCTCTAACTAGGCCCTTAGTGGGCAACTTATCAATAAACTTCAACAACATCCCCACCACCTCCTTATCACCAGTCGACAACTCCTCCATCCCCATGTCTTTATACCGAGAGGGATTGCTGGTCAAACTAAAGGGAAACTTGGTACTCCCATCTGCATTGAAAAAATGAGCTTTGCCTCCTTCCTTGACGACAACCTTGAAGTACCCGTCTTTGAAATGCTTGAAAGACTGGGAAAAGGCATCCAGTCTGCTGATATTGGGCCGACTTATCAAAGATAACCAAGTAGTCGGCTGCCGGGGTCTGGTATCGTAAAAATATAAAAAAGCATAAGGAGTGGGCTCCAAATACAAGGATTGGCACAGGATGCGAAAGGCTTGCAAGTAGGCCCAGCTATTCGGATGCAGCTGTGTAGGTGCCACATTCAACGCCCGCAATACGCCCATAGTGAAGTCGTCTAACGGCAATCGCACATGAAGTTGAGAGAAATGACACATATACATGTAGAAAAACTTCTCGGTAGCCCCCTCCTGCCCATGGCATACCCGATTGATGGCACTAACCCTCTATAGGGAAACAATGTCCCCACTGACACCCTTGGAGACTACAGGTGTGTAGTTTAACCAAGAGTTCAGTAGACGGGACCACAGGAACAGGGATGATTGGCTGCGGACGTCGGCAGCCGCCCACCCATAGCCACCTTTTGCCGGCCAGTCACTTTCTGCCAACTCTTCGGGGGGATCTTCTCGAACCTCCCTTACAGTCTCCATTGGAATCCCACTTGTCACTACCCCAGAACTTGTACCCTCTTTGTCAAATCGTCTACTCTTACTTCTCTCCGACTCAGTACTCTCACTACTACTAGACATAGATAACGATATGCTATCGCTACTAGACATACCTGTTTTCGTTTTTACGGGAAGATGTCGGCTGAATTTGGGAACTAGTCGGACACTATGATGCGCACACAAGACCTCTGAATGCAAAACTCTCGTAAATGAACCAAGTAGCCCTTCCCCTGTTTTGAAACCTATATCTATAGTCCACAATCCCAAACGACGAAAACTTTTCCCGCCAAAATAATACCCCAGACCAATCGACACCATCATTGCGAAAGATTCGACCTTTAAAAACGGCGGCGCCAAAACGTGTTGATTTGACCCCTGACACCCCCTCACCTACCTTCAGACGGTTACCACTTTTTTAGCCTTAACATTGTTCATCACACTTAAAGGCTGAGGGACTGGTGTATCACACCTAGCCGGTTCCGTTAGCATACCAACACATATCACCCTTGACCGACAACTCCTATCGGACAAGGCTGGGGGACTGGTGTACCACACCTAACCAAACTCAATCAAAGCAGCCAAGTGCTCAACCTAGGCTGAGTCAGTCTAACTTATACTGGACCTGGTCAATTTAACCATATAAATGATAAACCTCTCAACATGCCAGAGACAACCCAAGTACACGACCTGGGCCGCCATGGTCTCGAACTTAACTGAACAAAGGCTAAAGTAACAACAAAATGGTCGACACGGATAGTGCGCGGCCAAGGACGACATCTGACAAGCCAAGAAGTAAACGGATCAGACCGCTCTCGAAGACTTAGTAAAATGGAGGTCCCCGTGTTCGATGAACCTTAGAGGCCTGGGTTAGGGCCCAGGCCCACTCATAACCCAGGCTGGGCCCAAGCCATGGCCCGACCCATTGGATAAACGAACATCATTAATGCTCTATAAATACGCATGGACCCCACGAATTAAAGGTACGCATTCATTAATCTCTGATTTGACTTTCTGAGAGCTTTGACTTACTTGAGCTTCGGAGACCCTTCTACAGGTAACCCCTCCTGGGTTCAAGCTGACATGTATCAACCAGGGAGAGACCAACTGAAGAGATAGCGGACTACATGGTAAGGTGCTACTTGTGCCTAACTCATCTTATTTGTTCTCTGCAGGAACAATGTAATATGTTAAAAAATCATTTTTAATAAAAAAATATCAATATAATATTTATACAAATGATAAATTTGGTGTCAAATTGGAAAGAGACAATATTGTTCTATTTTGAACAAATGTAATAATTAACAAAAGGGTTAAGTATGTTTTTAGTTCCCAAACTTTGACTCAAAATTGGAATTCATTACTGTCTAAAACTTCGATACATTTTGGTCCCTAAACTTTAGAAATGAATGAATATAGTCCTTTTAACCCAATTATGTTAACTTTGTTTGACGTATCGAACACTTTTCGTATTAATATTGGAGTTTTTTACACTGTTTGACACATTCTTGGTTCAATATCTACTGAGAAATATGTTCGACACTTCAAAAAAAGTTAACATAATTGAGTTAAAAGGACTATATTCATTCCTTTTAAAAGTTTAGGGACCAAAATATATTGAAGTTTCGGACAGGGACGAATTCCAATTTTTGGTCAAAGTTCAGGGACTAAAAACATACTTAACCTTTAACAAAACATAAGTTAATAATATACAATAATATTGTATGTTAAATAGTCATTTTTAATAAAAAAAGTATTAGTATAACATTTATATAAATAATAATTGGTTTCAAATTAGAGGGAGACAAATTGCTGAATTTTGAAAAAAAATTGGGAAAAAATTGAATCAAAGAGACATAAGTAGGAACTAAATTGAATCATATATATATATATATATATAGGAACTAAATTGAAATCGAGACAATGTGGCATTGCCTTGACATGTCATGTCACACCAGCGACCTAAGACGTGTCAAAAAAAAATTTACAAAAAAAATAAAAAATAAAAAATAAAAAAATTAATAAAACCATAGATTGACACATGGCATGTTGTTAAAGTTGTTAGTAACTTTTTTACAAATGACCTAATTGAGGTACTTTTTCAAAAGTTGGAACGCAATTGAAACATTTTTTAAAGTTAGAGATTAAGTTGACACATTCTCACAAAAGTGGGGACCATCCGAGTTATTAAGCGTTCTTTTACAATTTTATTATCAAATCCTTTATTTAATTTGTTTACCTTAATCTTCTTATATTATAATTTTTATTGTATTTGACTAAGCCTTTTAATGTATAGAGTATATAAGAACTAATTTGTTAGGAATCAATTATGTATTAGTTGGAAGACAACTTAAGGTTACCTTTCTATTTTGTTTGGGGTTAAGTATGTTTTTAATCTCTGAACTTTGACTCAAAATTGGAATTCGTCCCTGGTCGAAACTTTGATAAATTTTGGTCCCTAAACTTTAAAAATGAATGAATATAGTCCTTTTAACCCAATTTTGTTAACTTTTTTTTTAGGTTTCTAATACATTTCTCAGTAAATATTGAGCTGAGAATGTGTCAAACTGCATAAACAACTCCAATATTTACTGAAAAATGCGCTCGAAACCTAAAAAAAAGTTAACAAAGTTGGTTAAAAAGACTATATTCATTTATTTTTAAAGTTTAGGGACCGAAATTTATCAAAATTTCGACCAGGGACGAATTTCAATTTTGAGTCAAAGTTCAAGGACTAAAAACATACTTAACCCTTTTGTTTGCTACTATCTTAGTTATGCTGATGTTGTTATAATTTATTAGTATTAATTTGATCACGTAAACGATAGTATTATCAAATTTAAATTAGAATATGTTCAAAGTTTTATGTTATAGTTGGCCTAGCCCACTCTAAATTTACTTTTTATTTTAATAATAAAAGACAGAACATGAAATGTCTCCCAAACCTTGGCCCCAAGAATTCCTTATCAACCACTACTTGCCATTTATGTCCTCATCATGCCCAATTGCAATAACAACATGGTTAAATTGAGTTCCACACTCGCTAATGGAAACTCTTCCCTTGTAAAACTCCTCGTCCAATCAACTTCTCTCGTTTGGTGGTCTATCTTGTCTTGACTCGTCTAGTCAATGTGTTTTACTAAACTTATCTTCTCAAAAAATTTTGCCTTAGTAGTTTTAATTCGTGTGGTAAACTTTTTTGTGTTGGTTCTCTACTCTTTACTTCTAGACTTGTTTACTTTGTTCTTTGTATTTGTTATACTAATTTTTCTTTTGATAAAGCTTGCTTGAAACTCGTCAACAAACATTAGATAATCAAATATAATCATACTTCATATTTGGTAGGTTATTAGACAACATTTGATCCTTGAATCGTCTAATGCGTACTTATTATAATCTAGTGATGACCAATTCTAATTTAGTCTAATTCCTATGCAAAACCTTACATTGATGTGTGTCACTAATTGGAGTTACAAATTAGTGTTTTTTAGTTGTGTATTTATGCTCATTTTCATTAGATCAACTTTGGACGTCATCAATTAATGTGTTAATAGTTTTGTTTGTTTTTGAGTGCAAAGGTCTAACAGTTAAATGCATTGCTAAGGATAATTAGTGTGTCACGTTTTTGTTTTTAATTAGTAGTTAGTAAGTCTTAAAAAAAAATCAAATGAGTCAATAAATAATATTATTGATTACACGAATAATATAACAAAAGTTATTTAGAATTATTGACACAGATAGACTTGTTGTCAACAAATAGATCATTCTACATAATTGTAACTTAACCAATCGAATAAGAAAAGAAAAAGCACATGGTAATAACTACCTTACGAGTGTTTGACCATGGACTTACATGGAAAACACTCCAAGTACCATTATATAGGTGTGTACCAATTGGCCCATATTACAATATTATTATACCTTGAAATAAAGGGCCCAATAATTGAATGATTCGAGTATAAGTACCATATAATATATTAACCAACTTGAAATAAGGGAAAGATAATATTCAATAGATATATACTGTTATTTGATAAAAATAGAATCCATTTACAAATAACAGAACAATGATAATATGTATTACTATTCATAAGCCTAAAAAAGACTATAAATACATGTCATCACGAGTATAATTATCTCAATCAGTTTTACTCACAAATACTCACCTTAAACCTCTTACTCCCTAGAGGTGATTTGGAGTTTGATCATACATCAACAATCAAGTTAGTCCACCCTCGAAGACTGCTTCGCCAAACCCTTCTCAATATTAGTTCTATGTTAATCTTTGTTTTAAAAATGTTTTAGAAACATGATTTATATTTTTTTTCTTTCAAAAGGCTATTGAGTGTGAAAAAAAAACTAAAATAAGAAGAATATATTTGGAGGACATGTTTGTCAAACCAAAACAAAAATGGAAATGGAGATGCAGGGGATCGAACCCTGTGCCTCTCGCATGCGAAGCAAGCGCTCTACCAATTGAGCTACATCCCCTTTTGAAAAGATCACCAAGTTCCTTAATTGTGTTTTATCATTTTTTTTATTTATTGAAACTATTCTTACCAAGAAATCTGGGTTGAACATGTTCAACACAAGTAAATGATTATTTGCATACGGTAAATTTTTTTATATCATATGTATATATAATTAATTCAAAAAGATTTAATAGCTTTTACAAATTAATATACAATCCACTAAAAAAATATCATTTATCTTTAAAATTTATTAATGTAAAAGACTAATATCTTAGTTATATACGAGAAATGTCTTATTCATAGAAATTACATTAAAATGCATTGTTAAGGATCATTAGTGTGTTATGTTTTTGTTTTTGTTTTTAATTAGTAACTAGTAAGTCTTAAAAATGAAAAATCAAATATAAGACTATAAATAGTATTATTGATTGCATGAATAATATAACAAAAGTGAATAAGAATTATTGACACGGACAAACATGTTGTCAACAAATAGAGCATGCTACATTATTGTAGCTTAACTAATTGAATAAGAAAAGAAAAAAGAGCATGGTCATAGCTTCATATAGAAGGAATGAAAAATAAGCACTTAAGAGAGTAATGAGACCTTAGGGGGCGCTGGTGTCCTTGAGAATCTTCATGTAACCCTCCTCTCCCCATCCTTGGCCTTAGGAATTTCTTATCAACCAATATTTGCCATTTTCGTCCTCGCATACCCGATTGCAGTAACTGCATGGTTAAGTCGAGTTCCACACTAATCACCAGCGAAAACTCCTTCCTTGTAAAACAAAACTGCTTGTCCACTAGCATCAAGAATTACTGAGACAGGTTGGTTAGTCACTACCCGAAGAAGTTCGTCCTCCCTCTATGGAGGCACCGTCTGGAAACCTCTAATCCTAGCTACAAGATTCACATAATGGAAAGTATTAGTTATTTCCTTGTAAGGGTATTCTTCAATAGTTTCAAGACCTATGTTTTTTTATATACCCAAAGGTGTTTTCCAAGGATTCCACATGGCATCTGTGATAACGGGCATAATCCACCAATTATTGCTCAGACAACGAAATCAAGTTTCCAATTTTTATTTGGGTAATCCCCTCAACAATAGCCATAGATGAAAATGCCCAGCAAGTCCTTACCACCTCAAATCAAAGTGAAATATGTAGTAAAAACAAAGTATTTCAAAAGGAAAAAGAATTTTCCCAGTTTTGAGTCTTGGGACCGCCATGAAGATGAAGATGAGAAACGTGAATCTAGATTAGAGTTTTTATAGTGTGTAGCGCTTGCAAAAGATCTGAGTAAGTGTCTTTCCCTCTCACTGAAAGATCCGCACTCACCTTCTATTTCGGAGGTTCGTTGTTATCATCCTAGTGGTGGTTTATGTGAAGGATGGAAGGTTGAACCTTTCCCGCAAGGTTTGGATGGGGGACACGACTTTCGCAAGTTATACAGATTTTGTTAATTTATGATCGAAATAGACCAATCATAAAAAGCATAAAAACTCTATCATAGAATAAATTATCACAAGTATATTTAGAGTAGTTCCGAATACCCAAATAGCATAAGCAAACATGATTAGTAGTTAGGAATGATGTAGATGGAAGAGTGGGAAGACTGGTATCAGAACTGCGTGTGAGAGAATACTACACTCATCTTAGTAGGATATGCCTAAAAGACTGAATGCTAAAAAAAGGAGCACATATTTAATGTCTTATTTCTTTTTCTTAAAACTAATTAATAGGATATCAATTTTATATCCTTGCTAGTAGAGACCGGAGACCTCTCAATAGGTTACTGAATAATATCACAGACTGTTCACTGAACAGTCCAACCCATCATGGACCATTCATCAAAGACCCAAAATTATGTATTATCCATAAAATTAATAACAATATGCAATATAATTGATGCTGACAAATAATATAATTTATTAATTAATGTTAATCCACAATAATAACAAAACAAAGAATAATAATTTTATATAATAAAATTATATAAAATACAACATTCTCTCACTTGGATAACGTTATTTAATAAATTAATTATATAAATTACAACACATGCATAAATACCAATTAAGAAATATAAACATGAATTATAAAGATAATATCCAATAAGGATACATATCATATGCTTAGATTTCATAAATAATGGATAATAAATAAGACAAACATAATAAATATGTGATCCCAAAATGGTTCATACATGTTTATATGCTAAAAGAGATGCAATGAAAATGACATCAGTGATAAATTTACATTTCATGAAAATCATAATAATATAAAGTGTAAACCTCAAACTCCCACTAACCCAGTACATCAAAAGACTTAACCACACCCATATGAGTTACATGATTTTGAAAAAAAAAATCCAATAGTTAAGCCTTTAGTTAGTGCACTTGCTAACAAACAAAAATTTTATATCAAGATGCTTTGAGCATTAGAAAGTATGTTGTTTTGAGAGATATGCATGGCAGCAATGTTGTCACAATATATCATAAGTGGTCTATAAATACTTTCAACAATTTGAAAGTCAGAAATCAAATTTTTAAGCCACACGACTTGACAATAGCTTCACAACAAACAACATACACTAAAAAAAAAAAGCTAAATTGTGGAGGTTTTAATTTCGTTTAGTGGGGGGTTTTTACCTTTCACAAAATAATTTGCAGGGGTTTTTCAAACCTCCACTGTTAGGTTCCCCACAAGTTATTTGTGGAGGTTTTCTATAACCCCTGGTATCATGTTTATATTGTGGAAGTTTTTTAATGGAGGGTTATAACCTCTCCTATTCATGACTATTATTTTGTAGAGGTTTAAAACCTCCTTTATTTCCATAAACCTATTTGATTCGAAAATTCCTATTTTTCATTTTTTTTTGTGGGGGTTAATACCCTCCTCAATTTGAGGATTATACTGTAAAAATTTTAACCTGTTTCGTTTGTATTATTTAATTTGTAGATTTAATCCTGTATTTTTCTTGCACTATTCAAATCTCATAAAAAAACAATATTTTGTTTGTAATTAGAATTTTCTATTATACTTGACAATGTATGTCATCATTTGAGGTACTTATATTTTTACATCAACAATATTTTTTGTAAACTTCAATCAAATACTTCAACCAAAGTTCTCAAATATATATCTTTAGAACTTTTGATTCTCAAAATCAACATATTAACATAAAAGCAATTTAAATTGAAACAATTACAACTTAATCCATACTTACTCAAAGTTCATAATACACTAAAATAGTTTCATCCTAAAAAACATCATCAACACCCTAAATGTTGCTACCACCAGATGATCCTCTTGTACCCATAGAAGACTCGGGCTCATTTGCATCACCGGTTTGCTGAAATTATAAAAGATAAATATTAGTTGCAAGAAGGACGTCAACCTCAAATCATGAAATCAACATGCATATACTAAAATAGTTTATTACTAGATCATTGACCTACACAAAAATCATGATTATTTGGTATCGATGATTAACTCACACCGATACAGTATAATTCTTGTATCAAAAATCACATCACAAATAAGTACCAAGATAATTTGTTTCCAAAGGATGGACATAACTTACTTGTGGTTGAGGATCAAAGAAGGTAGTTAATTCATCAGGGATCTTTCCTTCCTTCATTATCATGTAGGCTTTTAGTGCACCCAAGGTGGTTTGAATTTGGGATTCTAAATTAGTGTACTTTTGTTGCCACTAATCAGAAGATGTTGATGATGTGGCAGCACTAGATGAAGCAATGCTTAAATCCGAAAGTTGAAATCTTGTATTTCTAAATGAGTTAGTAGGAGCTGCTCCTAAACCCATGCATCGCACCCTCCCAAAATGCTCTGGGCCTAACACTTTACCAACAACATCATTAGGGGAAACCTCTGATTCATCATTAGTGCTTTGAGTAAAACCCACTTCAATTTGTTCCTATAGGCATACAACAATATGTAGTGAAAACGCTAAACATTTAAGGAAAATGCACAAAAATATCACATTATGGTACAACTAACCGATATAGCCTTTGCCGCATCATTTACAAATGATCCATCCTTTCTTTTATGAGTATCAATGTATAACTTTCCCCGACTAGGCAGCTGTCCAGTTTCCAAAAACTAAATAAAAAGAGAAGTTAAGTTAAATAGTAAAAATTAAAAAATAGTAAAGTGTCATGTTAACTAATATCATTACCATCTCATGTCTTCTTCTTGACATAGGTTTAGA
>Ga0214542_1011165_pt1 | contig 12498 bp, 8 predicted proteins | sample CNSS1metaG_FD_160096 | JGI IMG/M metagenome (GOLD analysis project Ga0214542, IMG submission 160096) | Root nodule microbial communities from cowpea collected in UCLA plant growth center, Los Angeles, California, USA - CNSS1 | ecosystem: Host-associated > Plants > Roots > Nodule | place: USA...
GAAGACACAATGCCCTTAAATTGATACTCAATCCTTTCACAAAATTAATCAAAACACTCCAAACAATTTCTATCTCAATCCAAATTAACACTCACAATAACTAAAATTTAAGAGCATTGAAAATCAAACAAAAACAGAAAATCAAACAAAAACGCGTTGAAAATTTACCTTAAAAAAAACTGCGGCGCGACAATTGCGGCAAAAGAACCAAAATGTTCGCGTGGTGGTGGAGGGATGCCGGAACACTTGCAGAGAGACAGAGAGAGGGACCACTGTCGCAGCAGCGTGGCCGGAGGCGAGACGACACGGCGGCAGGGGGCTGGCGTGGATATCTCGCCGGAAGTCGCGGAGAGAGAACGCGAGACAGCGGCGGCTCGCGTGCTCGCGTGCTCACGTGGTTTTCTCGACGGTGTGGCAGTGGTGGAGGAGCGAAATGGAGGAGGAGCAGTCGCGGGATGGTGGCCGGAATTGCAGAGGCTGCGCGCGCGAGGAATGGAGGAGAGAAATGGAGGAGCTGCGCGCGCGAGGAAGAAAGGGGCTGCAGCTTTGAGCCCTAATTAAACATATGGCCTCGGTTCAATATAGAACCGAGGCCTATAACCACTTTTGGCCTCGGGTCCCGACCACCCAAGGCATATAACCACTTTTGGCACCGGTTATTGTCCCAACCGAGGCCTATATGTCAAAACGAGAATGGCATTTTTGAAATTTTGGGCATCCTTTTTGGCTTCGGGCCTTGTTAACCGAGGCCTAACAACCCTTTTGGCTTCGGTTTTTTTACAACCGAGGCCTATAACTGATTTTGGCATCGGGTTCTAGGGGAACCGAGGCATAAAAGTTGCCTATAATTGCAAAATTGCCACCGCGCCATTATAGGCTTCGGTTCCTGGCCAACCGAGGCCTATAAGGCGAGGTAAAAATCCAATTCTGCACTAGTGACATAATTTTTTTTAATTATTTCTTTGATGATTTTTCATGTAATTTAAAAATAAGAAGAATGTTGTACTACATTTTAAAACAGCATATTTTATAAAAACTTGTTTTGAATTATAATAGATATAGTAAGAAATTTATTAGCATTTTTTTAAAATTTATTAATTTGTGATATTAAATAGAAATATTTTAAAGTTTTATTATATAATTTTATTAAATGAGTTAATGCGATTACCATGGATTTTTTACTCATTTATTCTTTCTTCTCATGTTTGGAAAGTTAAATTCTCACATATATATAAGTTAAAAATGTTGTCGATATATATATATATATATATATATAATACAAAAGCTATCTAAATTAAAGCACTATCAGATCCTAATTATATTATTGATACCCCAAAAGATCAATAACTTTGAAATTTTTATTTAATATTATAATTTATATTCTTGATTTTTTTTTGTCATTCTACCAAATACACCCTCTTAATCTAAGCAATTTATTTTAGAAAAGGAAATAACAAATATTAGTTATAATGAAAGGATCAAGGATAGACATCACATGTACATGCCTTGTATAAAAATCGATTGATATATTACAAACTATTGATATATCAAATTTACATATTCATTTTTTATAGCCAAATAATTATTTTTTTTATATGAGAGTTTTTCATAGTTTTTCATAGTTTTTAAATATTTTAACGGTATAAACTGGAAGTCCTGCATATATATTTACATAATCTAATCTAAAACCAACAATTAAGCTCACAATTGGAAGTGGTATCAAATGAAAAATGGAAGGAAGTATTAATTTGTTGTAAATAATAATATCAGAATATTTGGTTTTACCCTGTATTATCTATTTATTGATTAGCTATGTCTGAACACAATAATACGAAATCATAATTGTAGAAATAAATTCTTACTGGAACAAAAATAGGGTTCCATCTTGATATTTACTACGGTGTCACCAAATATAATTTCTTCTCCAGTTTACAGATCTTAAGATTAATGCACGAGTGAATGCAAAGTAGCACCACAGAAGGTTGGGGCTAGAATGGTATCTAACAACACTCATAGTTTGTTGTGTGTCCTTTCTTAGTGCAAGTATGGTAAAAAGTTTTGAAGCCTAAATCCCCTGTTAATCTTTCTGGAGAAATGTATAGTGAAAAAATGTGTTAGAAGCCGGTGGAGATAAGAAGTTGTCAGGAAGTAATAAAAAAATGATACAGATAGAAAGTTATAGAACCTAATAAATGACTTAAAGACTTACTGACACCACAAACAAATTCATGTTGAGTATGAGATTGGTCCTCACTTCTTCAATTTTCTCCAATTTAACAATTACGTCAAGTTTTCTCAAAACAAAAACATCAACATAACTATTTCGTACTTTTGGGGGAAGATATATTATAATATTTAACTCTCCTAATAAATTAAAAATAGACCAAGAAAAACTTAAATAACAATAACTGCTAGAAAAAAAAACATTGTTACAAGGATGTCGGTATATACATAAAAAACATTTTATCACATATTACATAGATATATTCTTACCAAGGCGAACAAATTCTTAAAAAAAAAAATAAATCTTCAGCTAATAGATGTCAATAATCCAAGTCACATTCAACGTCAAGTTGTAACTTATCACTGGACATTTTTTCTCTAAAGATCTATATGTAGTAAACGCGTGTCATTAGAGAGTAACATGACTCATTAGAAATATCATGTAAACACCGTTGTCAGTTTCTTATGACAGACTGATTTTTACGCTCACAACTAAGCCAAATGTAAAACGTTCTTCATCTTTCTAATCAATCATATCTCTTTTACTCAGTCAGTGTTCATGTTTAATGCCTCAATTTTTAAGGTCTAATACAAACTCACATACATGATTTATCACATCATTCTCATTCGTATAAATTTCATGATGCATATCTCATACATTTATGCAAAATATTATATACCATCATATAGAAAGTATTTTATAACTATATACAGTTATAAAAATGTTAAATTATTTTTTTATCCTTTTATTTTTTAAGGTATGTCAAATTGGTCTTCAAGTTTTTTACTGTTTAAATTTAGTTCTAATTTTTTAAAAATGATTTAATTTAGTTTTTATCGTTAGTTTGATTAAACAGTATTAAAATCAACACTATATAATTTGTAATTTTTTTTTATTTTTTTTACACGTCAATCTTGACACGTGTTAAAATAATTTAATTAATTTTTATATTTATTTTTAATTTCAATTTAATATTGACACGTGTTAAAATAATTTAATTAATTTTTATATTTATTTTTAATTTTAATTTAATCTCAATTTTTATAAAAATAAAAGAAACATTCAACGTCAACCTTCTCCGCCTACCTTTATTAACACTGACAAAAACAAGCACCGCTTGTTTCACCACAGCCTTGACCACACCATAGTGTAGTGCACGATCTTAAGAAATAAGATCAGAGAGTTTATTACGGTCGAAGAACCCATACAATAATATATATATATATATATATATATATATATATATATATATATATATATATATATATATATATATAAATCTCACATTCTTCCCACATCTAAATAACCAAATCATTGATTATATGCGAACATTAAGTAGGTGACTTATGTATTAGCTAAAGATTCATTTGACGCTCTCAAAATCTCAACAAAACTCCATGAAAATTATTAGAAGTCAAAGCCTATCCCTACAACATTGTCTTTTTACAAATCACTACAGAAGACGAAAAGAAATAAAATATTTAAAGAGAATTGAACCACTAATGAAGATCACAACTTTGACCATCTACATTGCTTTGTCTGATTGCAACCACACTATAGAGTTTTAATTATTCTCTAAGCTTATAAAAAAAATATCCAAAAGAACAACTTTTAGAAAAAATAAAATCGAAGTAAAATAAAGAATAAATATTTGTTTTCTAGTTCTACTTTTTTTATCTTTTATTTTTTTTAAAATATATTTTTAAATGAAACTTAATTTTTACCGTCATCAAAGTAACATTATGTTTATGAATAAAATGTAGAACTTGTTGCACTTAGTAATTTTGTCTGGGTTTAAAATATTTTTTATTATACAACGATGAAGATTTAAATAATAGAAAAGAGAAAAACACTGAAAATAAATTTGGTATAATTTTTCTGGTACGACGAAGATTCATGTGATCAACCTCTTGAGAAAATTTATTTATGTAGGTTCTTGATGTGTTTGAATAGAGTATTTTAATAAAGTGATTTATTTTTTGAAGAATTTGAATTTTGTTGTAATGAAATGCTTTGTTTGAATAGAGAAATTAGAATGTATTTTAAATACAAGTATTTTTTTTTCAAAGTATTTCAATTAGCTAAATTAATACAAATTCAAATACTCTCAAAATAGGTGGAATTTGAAATTCTTCTTACTCATGACCTCACACTCTGAACTTTTTGGACCTTAAATAATATACATTATTTAAATATTTTAAGTTGACTAATATTTAAATTTAATTTAAAAATTTTATACATTAAAATAAACGCTTAATAATATTTAAAGTCCTTGATAAATTTTGAAACTTTCAGAGTCTTAATAAATTTTTGTGGTCTCTCAGTAAAATTTTAAAAAATTTTTAATTCAATCCCTACACTTAAGTATGATTGTTAACATGGTGATGTGACAATTATCTTGAAGTGTTACTTCCCATAAATGTTGTCACATAATATTTGTTGTAAAAAACGCTGATGACGAGATCTTTTCCAATGATTTACTGTATTTAACGAAAATAGCTTTTAAATTTAAAAAAAAATAAAAAAAAAATAAAAAAAAAATAATTATAAAAATATAAAACATGTAAATGAAAAATTATAAAAATATTACAAAAATTAAAATATATTAAATTACAAAAATTAAAAAATTACAGAATTATAAAAATATATAATTTCATAATTACAAAATTATAAATTATTCATAAATAGTTTTTATTTTATAATTTTATAGTTTTATAAATTTTTTATAATTTATAATTATAAAACTATAAAAGTACAAAAAAAATAAAAATTAGATTTGTATATTTTATAATATTGTAATTATGAAATTATATATTTTATAATTTTATAATTTGTTAATTGTTGTAATTTTTTATTTTTTTTATTTTTAATTTTATACTTTTGTTTTCATAATTTTGGAGTTAGATGTTTTATATTTTTGTAATTTTGTAATTTTTAATTTTATAATTTATAATTTTAATTAAATTTAAAAATAATTTTCGTTAAATGTAGTAAATATTCTAACAATATCTCGTCATCAAGGTCTTTTGTAACAAAATATAATGTGGCAACATTTTGTAGAGTACTAGTGTAAACGTTACATTACAAAGTTAATAATCACACTTAACTACAATGTCTCAATTGAAAAGTTTTAAAATTTTAAGGACTCAATGGAACACAAAAATTTAGTAGAGACTCAATTGAAAGTTTCCAAATTTATTAGGAACTGAAAAAGTAATTAAGCCTAAGATAAATATTTTTAAAATCAAATTTTATCTCACAAGAAATTCAATTGTTTTATCCAAACATGAAATTGAAACATAAAATATTTTAATTTATCTATCCAAATAAGTTATTTGAAAATGAAGGAAAATCCATTGCAAGCAATTCAAATACAATGCATTTCAATTTCTCAGCATTGTTGAAATGCTTCATCGAAATACAAGGTTAAGAAAAATGACATGTTTGGATGAGAAAATTAAAAAGAAAAGGAAATTGAAATTGAGAAATTTTAAGAAGGTATTTCAAATATCTAAAATAGAAGAATTTGAAATTCACTCAAAAAAAGAAGGAAATTGAAATTCTCTAAGTTGTGGAATTGCTTATTGGTTAGGACAAAAAAGATCCACAGTTCCAAAAAGTTGAGTCGGGTCCGACAGAAGGCCGAGAAGAGTCAGTTGGAGCCAAAGGATGAGACAAGCCAACTTGAGCCAAAGGATGAGTTAAGTCAGCTCGAACCAAAGCTCAAGTCGAGACGACCTAAGCCGAAGGTTGAGCCAAGTTAGCCTCGGACGAAGGTCGAGCCGAGCTGGCCCAAGACCAAGGTCGAGACAAGTTAGCACGGGCCGAAGGTTAAGTCGATTTTTCAGAGACTAAAGGTCGAGCCTAGCCGACATATACCTCAAGTTGAGTCGGGTCGACCCTAGCCGAAGGTCCAGACAAGATGTCTCCGAGTCGGGTCGGCTCAGGTCGAAGGTCAAGCCAAGTTGGTTTGAGCCAAACCTCGATCCGATTTGGCCAATACCGAAGGTCGAGCCAATTCGGCCCAAATCAAAGGTTGAGTTGCTTCAGGCCGAACCTAAGGTTGAGCTGAGTCGTGTTAGGCCGTCCTAGGTCGAGCCGAGTCAGCCTAGGTCGTAGGTTGACCGAGTCAACCTAACTCGAAGGTCGAGCTAAGTGGAGTTCGAGTGAAAGACAACCAAGTCAACCTAGACTAAAGGTCCAACCAAGTTGACATGCGGCGCAGGTCGAGTCGAGTCGGTCTGGGCCAAAGGTTGTCTCGAGTGGGCTTGGTGTAAAGTTCAAGCCGAGTGGGCTCGTGTCGGTGTTCCATATATATATGGCTCTAAGATGAGTCAGTTTAGTTGAAGGTCGAGCTAGGTCAGCCTAGGATGAAGGTCGAGTCGAGTCAACTAGGCCGAATCGGTTCAAAATGACTAGGGTCAAATCAATTAAAATTGTGTCGAGGTTGAATCTATTCGAATCAACCTAGGTCAAACTAGTTGAGGTCAAATCAGCTCGAGTCGACTTGAACCAAAAGTCAAGACAAGTCGTATCGAATTGAAGATCAAACTAAGTTAAGTTAGACTTAAAGGTAGAATTGAGTTCGCCTTTAGATAAAAATTAAATTGCTTCATCCAAACAAAAGAATTAAAATTTAATATATTTTAATTACTTCATCCAAACTATTTATTTAATAAATAAAGAGAATTCAATTACAAATAATTCTATTCTAAATATTTTAATTTCTTAAAAATGTTGAAATCCATCGTAAAAACACAAAGTTAGTTTTAATGGTAAGAAATTGCGTACTCAATATTGTTGATTAAAACAAAATGGGCTAAGTAAATTGCTTTACCTCTAAGATCGATGCCTATGAAATTTCGTAATTTCAATTTTTAAGTGTTTGTACATTCAATCTTTTAATTTAATTTTGACAATTATTTTACGTTTGTTGAATTAATTATCTTGACATATTAATTTTTACAATATCACGTACGAGTATATTTGACTAAAATAATTATATAGTAACACTATTAATTTAATATTAAATAATTAAAACTGAATTAATATATTATTAAATATTAAATATTAAAAATATTAAAATAACCCAAAACTAATTTGACTAACTTTTGTAAATAAAAAAGAAAAATTATTGATTAAAGTCATCTTGTGAAAAGTTATTTTGGAATGACACTATACTCAAATCTTTAAATAATGATTAATTTTATTAATAAAAGTTGTGATCAAAGATGAATTTAGAAATTAATTTTTTAATTAAAGATAAATTTAGAAAATAATTGTTTTGGTAATCAAAATTTTGATAATAAATATTAGTGACGAATTTAAAAATTAAATTAATTTTGTTATTAAATTAGAGATCAATTATATTTTTTTAAAATAATTTTAGTTATTAATATTTTTTAGTTTATAAATTTATATTTAATTGGTCACTATGATAAATAATTATTTTTTATTATTAAAATATATTATTATTAATAATTTTTTTAATGATGAAAAAACTAATCACCGTGAACACTTTTGAATTTGATACAAGTGAACATGTGAACATAAAAATAACAAGTGCCTGATTTAGACTTAAACCCGAATTTGCAATTTTTTATGTATGATGTGTGTATTTTATCATGTGTGATATTAATGTCAGACTAATAATTATAAAAGTAAACATTTTAAGAAAACTTTTAGAGCAATTAGGATTCTATTTTATTTGACAAAACTAAATTAAAGAAGAAGCAGTTTTAAAATTAAGTAGTAATTACGGAATAGCATATTTTAATTAAAATATATATTTTTTGTATATAAGTTTAATATGACGAACTTAATAAAAAAAACAATTACATTAAAATCAAGTTTAAATACAATTAGAATAATTTTTTAAAAATATTTTCATTCGAAGACCAAAATTTTAAACATTTGAGTAAATGCAATCAAAGTTAATAATTGTGGATTTCAAATAAGGGAAACTTTCTTAGATACATTTATGATGTAATAAAATTGTTATAATTGTCTATTGTGTTTGTGAATGGATATTTGTTAAGTTGAAGGAGATGGGAGTTTTCATCGAAGTTATTAATTTAAGGGTTGATTATGTTTTTTCGTTTGAGATTTATATAACGATGTTGGAATTGGTTCTTATTAAAAAAAAAATTACTTGTTTTCAAGGTCATATTAGGGATCATGATCAATTTTGATATCTCAATTATGTTTACACCCAAAAACTCACTAATCATTTATCATTACATGAAAATTTATTAAAAAAAATTCAAAGTAAGGAGGACTACACCAAATCCATGATAAAAATTATACTTTACAAAACAAGCAAACTATACTTATTATGAAAAAACTCTACATAAATACATAGAGGTAAAACATTAAATCACGTTTATTGATCTCTAAGAATCAAAGCTAAATAAGCTAATTTATTGTTACAATGATTTCCTTTACAAAAGATGAGAAACTTTGAACTACATATGCTTGCAAAAATGCAAGCATCGACTCTATTTCCTTCTAAGACTTCAAGGAACCACTCGTTGATCCGAAAAACCATGACACACTAAAGAAGAATCAATCTCCAACCAAAATCTTTGAAAGCCTTCCCTCTAAGCATGCTTCAATGCATAAATGACTTCATAAATTCAACATAAATAGAAATTTGTACCCCTTAAAAAGCTAAAAAGTTGCCCCTACTCAAAACCTCCTCAGTAAAACAAAAAGGCAAAGGAGAGAGCGAATCCCCTGTCTAACTCCTCTACCACAAGTGAAGTAACCAACCAAACCACCATTAACTTAGATAGAAAGATGAGCAGATTGCAAGATGTGAAGAATCCGCGTCAAAAAGCCTATATAAAAATGCAACACTTGAATTAAGAAATGCCAATTGATGGTATCAAAAGCCATGGTTATGTCAATCTTGATGGCTACATTACCACCCTTAACCTTTTCAGAAGTAATACAAAAACAATCTTTAACATCCCTCCCTTTAATGAAATCATTTTAATTAGGGGAAATAATCCTACTAGCAATCACTACAAGCTTATTAGCTAAAATTTTTATAATGATTTTGAAACAAAAATTAGCCACTACTATAGGACAAAAATCAGTTATACGTTCTACTTTGTTAACTTTAGGAATAAGAGAAATAATATTCAAATTCATACTAGGAAGGATCCAACTCTACTGAAAAATTGTTGGACAGGTTTACCAACATCAACACAAACAATATCCCACAAAGAGTGATAAAAACATCTACTAAAGTCATTTGGACTAGGAGCATTATCACAAATAAGAGAAAAAATTGCATGCTTCACCTAATGAAGATTAGGACATTTAATCAAAAAATAATTTTAAACATTAGTAACTAAAGAAGGAATATAAGAATCAATAAAAGGTTGTATAAAAGTAATAGAAACATTAAAAGTGGTAGGAGCAGCATATAAATTAGAATAAAAAGATAGAATATAAACTTTTAACATGTTGGGTCCTTCTATTTTAGAAATGAATGAATAGGGTTCTCATCACCTAACAACGTTAATTTTTTTTACGCGGCAAATAGTGTACCACATGTGTGTCTATGTGTTAAACGTGTATTGATAATTGACATTATCATGTTTTTATTTTTGTTTATTTTTATCTTTTATTATTATCTTTTTATATATTTCAGTTTTATTTAATAAATTTGGAAAAGATAAATATTTGGTTTATATTCTATAGATAAGTGAAAATCTCATATATTTAAGAAGATTATCAACTACTGAATATTAAAGAATATATCAACAAAATAAATTTTCTATCTAGTTGGTTATTTCAATTACAAATCATAAGATTTGAAGAATATATCAAAGATATAAAATCTTCGAACATGAAAATATATATATATTAAGGAGTTTCTATTACAATTTATTCAAGTACAAAATCAAGTCCAAATTTTAGGCTCACTCCAATTATGAAAGTCTATAAATAGAAGGCCTCACATAGTTAAAAAATATTCTTCGGTAGAGGTGCATTATGGAGGCTGAAGGCATTCATTTTCTTTATTATTCTTGGATTCATAATGTTTAGGAGTAGCTAACTCCCTTATTCACTAAGGTTGGCTGTAATGTATTCTTAACTTTTTTTGTAAAATCCACTATTTCATTAATTCTTTTCCATCACTCTTGTGTTCTATTGTTGTTTTAACTGCATATTCTAAATTGACTGCATATGTGAGAGTACCTGCTGATTGAAAGATAGTTTGGGAAACCTGATTGGGATAGAATAGATTTCACATTATAAACATAGATGTGAAACATTTAGTCATTCATAACATCATAAACTTGATCATTAATGCAAAGTGATAATAACAATTGCTAGACATAGAATTTTTATTATTCAAGTTTAAACTTGTTGGTAAAACATTACAGTTGGTTACAAAAGGTCCTTTTTGAATATTTTTAGCCTAGAGCCAAACAACTATTCCAACATAAACTGAATTGTCCTCTTTGAACCTCAGGTTTTCATCCACTCACCTTGGGCCTGAAAAAGTGAAAATCTTACCTTCCTTACTGATGAGAGAGATAGAACAATATTGTGTTATTAAAACCAAATTGGGAGTTGTTATGGAATGAAAAAGAAAGAAAGGTCCTTATGTTATCAAGAAGAATGAAATGATTACTTGAAAATAGGTTAATGCAGGTTAAAAGGTTGAGTAAAAAATTTAATACACCTTGAAGAAAGAAATGAAAATTTTCAAACAAGGTTGGAAAAGAAAGAAAGAAACTTATGTCATGTGCATACTGTTAAAATACCTTTATCAATCAATTTTGTTTATCTTGAAAAACCATACTTTTTTGACATTCCAACCACATTACAACCCTTATATGACCTTAGTGATTCATGCTAATTGTATGTACATAGTGATTGGAAACAAATATACAAAAACCAAGTGGAAACTTGCAAGGTTGCCTAAAGTGAAATACTTAATTGGGGAGGAAAATCTCTTGCACTTAAATGAGAATTTTGATGAGAGAAATTGTGTTCAAAACTGTGTAGTGATTTGCATTTGTATCTTGATATTTTGAATGGATGTCATTCAAGACTGTGAGCAATGCCTTGAGATTTTTTATGAGTTATTTGTCCTACTAATGCAAAAATTATTTTGAACCATTCTGTACAAACTGATTTTGTTTTGCTTTGTTTGAGGGCAAACAAAGAGTTAAAGTGGGGTGTTGTGATTGTAACATCCTGACCGGATATTACGGATTTAGATAATAAAATAAAGAAAATACTAAATACACATCATTAAATAAAACCTCATTTCCCAAAAACACGGGAAATTTAATCTTTTATTACTTTCAAATATAATCTAAAATCCATAGTTTATCAAACGGGAAATAATATAAAAGCATCTCATAAGAGTTTACATATCATTTCAAAACCATAAATAATAAAACTCCCAAGCTATCCCCGCTCTGTAGCTAAGCCTCACCAGAACCACCTGCAACAACATTATCTGTTCCGGTGTATCGCGTACACGATCATCGCCAAACACAAGCAGATAGGGTGAACTTAACAGAATAATCATATACATACATGCTTATACATATAATAAACACACTCTTTTATATATATATATATATATATATATATATATATATATATATATCACACACTCACATCCTAGGAACTTTCCTCCTTTGATTTCATACCACATGGTCACCACCACGTTAATTTATGTTCTACGTCATCTAGTGATTACTTCAAGGTGTCTTGTCCCAAGAGCCGTCAAAATGGGTTATAACCCGCGAGCCAACCCGACTCATCACGGGTTCAGGTCGGGTTGGGTTAAAAAAAATTACAAATTTCAGTACCGGTTAAAATTGAACCCAACCCGTTAAGAACCCAGCTCATTCGGGTTAAACCCGTGATGAGCGGATTGGCTCACCAACCCGCCAATGAATTTTAAATATTAAAATAATATATATTATATATTATATATTATATGTGTATATATTATATTATATATATATACATACATTATATATATATATTAATTATATGTATATAATATATATATATTATATTATATATTATATATTATATATAATATATATATATATATATATATATATATATTATATTATATATTATATATTATATATTATATATGTATATTATATAATATATATGTTATATATTATATATTATATATTATATATTATATACTATATATTATATATTATATATTGTATACGTATATATATAATATATAGATATGTAGATATATTATATACTATATT
>Ga0214542_1011169_pt1 | contig 12489 bp, 8 predicted proteins | sample CNSS1metaG_FD_160096 | JGI IMG/M metagenome (GOLD analysis project Ga0214542, IMG submission 160096) | Root nodule microbial communities from cowpea collected in UCLA plant growth center, Los Angeles, California, USA - CNSS1 | ecosystem: Host-associated > Plants > Roots > Nodule | place: USA...
AGGGAAAGGTAAGAAAAAAAAAAAAATTGTTGAAAAAAAAAAAAAAAAAAAAAAAAAAAAAAAAAACTGGTTGGGAGGTGAAATAAATAAAGAAATGTGAGTATGGGAATTGGTGAATGGAAAGGGACACGTGTTATAAGGGTTTGCATTTGTTTCTGGGATCGCAATGATGTCGACAACGATGCCTTGTTGTTTGTTTGGTTGAGAGAGAAAGTGCGCTGCAGCTTTGCATTGCTTTGCCTTGCACACCTCACACTGGACCACATTTTTTCTTCTTTCTCAACTCTACCCTCTTCTTCACTCAATTCAGTACTCCCTTTTTTAAATTTAATTAATACTATGCGTAGTTAAAATAATTATAACTAATTTATAGTCTGACTTTTAGTTAACTATTAATTTATGATTAAAAAAGTATAGATTGTTCCTTAATATTAATATTGAGATTACTTATATAATGTATTACAGATGATTTTATTTAAATAAAAAAGTATTATAATAATACGTAGGAAATTAATTACCAAAATATGTAATATATACAAATATTTTAGATAGTTGATCCACATGCTCGTAATTGTTATTTTATATCTATTATCAAGATATTTTTTTAAGTTTTTTAACTATTTTAATTAAATATTTATATGTACTTTAACTAGAGTTGATAGTTTAATATATAATATGTTTGTTTTAATTAATTAATCAAGTGATTAAGGCAATGCATGTTATAATTAAATTAAGGAATGACAAATGGTGATTTGAGGTGTTGCATCTAGAAAGCACGGTTGGATTTTAAAGTTGGACTCAGATATCTATTTTTCAGATTAAGAAAATGGGTCGTGAACTTAACAGGAGAGAGGGTGTTGAAGGTAATTTGCAAAATTCTCTTTTCTTTGCCTTATCAAATATAGAAATATATCTCCATAATACAAATATTTTTATATATGTAGTATTATATTATATTTTTAGATCTAACATAAATGTTTTTAATGTCAATATATTTTAAGATGACTTTATATACTTAAATATAATATTAATATATTTTTAGTAGTATCTTATCCTTTAAACAGAATGTTGTTCAAATTTATTTCTAAACATGATTAATTTCCTAAATATTTTTTCCTCACTCATCGAAAATCAAGGAAATCAAATGAATGTTTATCTATATTATTTTAGGCCTTTATTACAAATTTCCAAAATTGATTTACAATTATATTCTTATTCTCGATTGGGCTGCAAATGGTTCTTATATGAACTTGTACATGCATCTTTTAATAAATAACAAATACTTTTTGATTCTTTTAATTTTGGATGAAAATTGTAAATAGTTCCTTTTATAAATTTTGTATTAATTTAATACTCTGACTTCATAATTTGTGTATTTAATTTTTTTAACCAATTTTTTATTTGAAGTTTATCATAAAATGTGTTTGAAATGTCAAATAAACTTACAAAATTTTATTTGAAAAGATTAAATACATATATTTCTAAAGTTAGAAAATTAAATTAATCTAAATTTTATAAGAGATTAATTTCAATTTTCAGTAAAAATCAAGGAATCAAAATCTATTTAACCCAATAAAAGATTATATCCTTGCAGGCAACACATTATTGTTAAGCCTAAAAGTATTTTCTTTCGGCTTATGAATATATCTTTTCCATGAAATTTCTTTCTTCCATCATAATAAACTTGGAGTGTATATGACACTTCTTCAATGATTTTATTATTGACTTTTTGTAAAACAATACATGTTTCTTTGGAGTTGATAAAAAGAATACATCTTAATTTGGGAGAAAATGTTACGGGTTTTAGATATTTTAAAAAAGACAACAACCAGGTTAAGTTTTATACGAAATGCTAAATACTTATTGCACTAGATAGGTTAATAATTAAAATCCATTGGCATTAAATAATTCAATATAGAAATTGAATATATATTATCACTATATATAGTAAATACTCTCCAAAATAAAACAATAATTTACAAATTATAAAAAAAACCAACAACATAAAATTAATATTTTATCATAAAGTGTTAATTTTGATATACAAGAGCAAAAAGTTGAGTTTATTAAAAAAAATTATTTGCTTTACACTTAACAAGCAACAATTGAGGAAATAGGAGTTAACGGGAATTGAGTATCCCAAGCATAGTTAAATTCAATGGCGCCTTTCCAGATAGGTTGACCTGCACTAACAAGACAAACATCACCTGAGACTTGTAAGAGTGAAGGCTCAATTGCTTCAACAGTTTGAAATCATTTGCAATCTAATTGTACATTTGTTTGAACACATGCACACCAATTTGTGATATACACGGTCCATTGTGACTTTCCATTTACTGTACGTCCTGTTCTAGATTGGTTTACATGGATATCACTCAAAGAACACTGGCTATAACCTGAAATGATCATACACAACACAAATTATTTATAACAAAATTTTATAAACAGAAGATATATCTTTCAAGAGAAGATCTCACCTTGAGAAATGAGGACAAACAAAAGAATTATGACAAAAATCTTCATCATTTCTAATAACAAATAAAAGTTTCACTTCTTCAATATTTGCACACAAAGAATAATATTACATGGTGTTATTTATAGGTGTATTTGAATTAATCTCACTACCTTAATAAATTAAATTTCATTTGAAATCAGACACAATAAGAGAATGAAATCAAAATTGAATCATACGTTACAAAAGAATACGAATTTTATTAGAAGAAAAATACATTTTCAAGTATATACATGAGTATATAAATACGTTAAAAATAGGAAGAAATAATAATGAGATAAAGTGTTTTAATTTTAGATTATAACACGTGGATTACATAGGATTGACATTTGATAAATGTTAGATGTCTTTAATTTTCTAAAAATGAAATATTTAATCTTTTTCTTCAATCTCTACAGAATTTATATGTTTATGTGTTAATCAATTTTGTATCTTATGTATAAAAAAATAATATATTTTTACTAATAACAATAAAATATCTTTGAAATTTCAAAATAATGATTTTTAACTAACGTATATTTATTAAAAATGTAATTATTTAATAGAATTAAAATAACGTTTGTAATGCGTTCCTCGTCATAAACTTATTAATATATATTTTACAACGTTAAATTTATAAAACTGTTACATTATATAAAGGTATTAATTCAATTCATAAATATAATAGTTAATGTTTTTTTATAAATATGTATTTAGCTAAAAACAGCTGTAATTTTGAAATTGATGAAATAATAATATAGCAAAAACAAAAATACTACTGCATGGCTTATTTGAACACCAAACAAGTGACTCAAATCTAAGCCTACTGTGAAAACTTAAATACATGTTCAGTGATAAGTGTTGATGTATAAAGATTATAACTTATATAAAGTTCATAATAATTCGACAGGGTATAAAATTTTCTAAGGTTGGATAAATGCCTTTCAAATATGAAGAAGCAAAAAAAAAAAGGTTGTTTTTGGTAATCAAATATTGAGAAGACTGATTATTACCTATATATAAATCATTTTATATACTAATTTACAATTTGAGAAAAATGTGATGCACTTGAGGCCAATAATAAAGATGAGGAAGCACGTGATTGCATGAGTAATCATGGTTCCCTCCCTCCAATTATATTACTAATACGCAGCTACAACCTATTCATCTAACGTCTAAATAGGTATCCAATGCTCAATAAGTGAGATTAAGTTTAATCAAATTTCACAAGTACCAATACCCTTAATTAACATCCCTATAGCTACTAGATCTGAAATAGGAAGAAACAAATTACAGTGTTGGATCAAAATGAACCAACTCTTCCTCGCCACCAACCTTGTCTTTTTCTCATTACTTTTTATCTCATTGAAAAATATTCCCTTTCAAATTAATATGATTTTTTCTTTCATATCCATCAAAGTTCTCTGGTGCATAATCTGTAAACAGAAGTATACTGTTACAAGGGTGACACATTAACCCAAGTAGTAGGCCATTAGTACTTATCACAGTTTCTGTTGAGTAGCCAAACCTTTAAAAGAAATTAAAATGATTATACCATCCACTTGCATGAACACTTCAGAAGGAATTATCACTTGAATATCTTAAACTGTTCCACTTATTATTATTTATTAAACCAATATTTAATGCATTTCAACTTCATTTTTAACAGCAATACATTTTCATAGGTGAAACTGTTAAAGTTGTCAAATTTATACTATAAAAACAGGTGCTGGAGAATTAAGGATGTCAGAAAGTTGGGGAAAAGAAGTGAATCCGTAGCTTCATGGTATTTGAGAGCGTTTAAGGATATGGTTGAGTTGAGTCGTTGTTAGAGTGGGGCATTTTTTATGTGGCTAGTGTGATGAAACCAGTTGGGGGTGACAATGAAACATATGCATTTAAGATGCCTTTTCTTGAGCCATGGATAATATATCTTAGAATTTGGATTAAAAGTAGTAGTTGGGGAGAAAAGCTGTATCATTGGGTTGTTCTCTGCAACTTTCTGAAAGTGACTTTCAGATTGTATGGTTATCATAAAACAACAAATTGCCAACTTGGCAAACTCATCGCTTTGTGTTGTAGCATCATGCAACAGTGTGAATTTAAGCACATCAATTCAACCCTCTAATTTCTTTATTATCTTAAACATCGCTGTCCATTATGTTTCCATGTTCCATTTCGCCCATCCAAAACTTGTACTAATATATACTCTTCACATGCGAAAACTTTTATTTTTGTTCACATTCAAATTATGTATTTCACAATTCCATTTAATCCTTTATTTCAACGAACATTATTCAAAACCTTGTTAGTCATGTTACAGATAATTAGTGTTGTTTTTGCCAGATTCAACACTAGATGTTATATTATGTTTTCTTAATGTTAATGATGTTAGGAACAAGACAATAAAAGAAAGAATAAGAAAAGAAAAATAAATAATATAAGAATTTAACATGATTTGACATATAATGTGTATGTGTATATCTACGACTAAGTTAGAAGAGGGATAAAGTTAAAGCGAGAGAAGAGCATGTTCCAATAATTATGAAGAAACAAAGTGTTGTAGAATTGGAAGGACACATTCTCCAAGTTGAATATACTATTAATCCTTGCCAACCTTCAACACCCTGAGATCTTAGTCTTGGATCACTGCTCGTGCTTTTGTTTTGTTTTTTTCTTTTCTTCTCCACCTTTTTTTTTGTTTCAAAGTTGGTACTTTTTTGTCGTGTGTATATTTCGATGTTCATGCTTTAAGAAAGAAAAATGTAATGGATAAGGCTTTAAAAGGATGGGCCTTTTATGGGCCCAGAGTGAGAGGCCAGTTTGGTAAACGTACAGGGAACACACAACCACTGCTTCGCACTCCTTGGTCCTACCCTTTTAAATACCATATATCCACTGAACAGTACAGATCAGAAAACCGATCCCACTTTTGTTTAGCGGTGAGAGAGAAAAATAGAGGGAGAAACAAAATTCATAGGTTAAAAATCAAGTAAAAAGGATGTTTGGTTGAAGAAAATTAAACCCAAACTAAAGTGATAAGGTTTGAGTTGAAAGAAAATATATCTATACATTTTTATGTAGAAAAGCTATTTTACCCTTTTTTATTTATTTATTAAATTGTGTTACAATTAAATAAATAATGACAACGTCGTACCAGTTCCACTAGCAACCCAGACGCAAGCACGCAAATAAAAGAAAATGCAGTGAAGAGGAAGGAGAAAACAATGTTTTTTTGAAAATTTTAAGAGTTTAACTTAGTTTGGGAAGTAAATGTTGGGAGTGTTCAAATTTTGACATTCTAAAAAACATACTTTTGGAATGTGTTGAAATTTTAACGCACTTTGGAAAGTTCTTTATAGAAATCAAATTTAAAAGAAAAAAAAAATCAGAAATTGTGCTAAGTAATAATAAAAATTTGTCCCGTTTGTTAATGAAGTCACTTGTTTGGTTGAAAGGTAAATTTTTCCTAAGAGAGAAGCATGATTACTCCAAATAATGTAAAGGTTTTTGTCCTTCAAATCAGTTACTGTCTCTTCTGTTTTCCAAAAACTGGCTTCCTAAAACTCCAATCTTGAATGCCAAAATTTTAACATTTTCAGAGAAGTATTTTTGAAATGGGTTAAAGTTCTAATATTTAAAAAAACATAACTTTCAAGCAAATGTGTTAAAATTATAAATTTTGGAAAAATGAATTTCTGACAGTGTTAGAATTTTAGCCTTCTACTTTGAAATATACTTTTCAACTAATAATAAAACAGTGTATGATAAAATTAGATGGTCCGGACAAAGGATAAATGTGAGATTTCAAAATTTATGGGGTGCAGGAACAAAAGCCCTGATTTAATTGAGCTTAAACCAGCAAGGCCCAATTTTTAAATTTGCTTAGGAATGGTTCAGTAAAATGGGCCAAGAAATGAAAGCCCAATTCTTATCATTACGGCCATTTCTTCTTCTCGCACCTCCATAATTTCAACCTGCACTTCCATAAATTTTTGTATTCGAGAGTTAATAATCTAAAATATAACTTTTTATATTTCAAATAACAAGAAACTGTCCAAATTCAGCCCATCCGTATTTAATTATTGAATTTTACACACATAATATATATATATATATATATATATATTATATTTTTTAAACTTAATTAAAATTAAAATTTTTGTTTAAGACTGATTTTAATTTAGCACTTAAAATAATTTTTTATATAAATATTATCATTTAATTTTTGTATTCACTTATTTTGTTCTTTCAATTTCTTCCAACTGATTTGTTTTAATACGTAGAGTTGTCAATTTAATCTAATCCATAGGGTTTGGTCCTGATCCACATGGGTTGAGACTAAAAGAACCCACAAGACGAGAAATCTCCCAATTAAAAAAATTCACGAGATCAAAAAGTTCATAAAAGTACTAAGGCTCAAAGTAAATCTATGAACTTTTATTTTAAACATGAAAAATATATTATTATTTTTAAATATATCATTAAAGTTTAAATTTATGACAGCCTTATGAGTCTGATCGTACTCAGTCGTGGGCCCAAGCTAGAGTTGTTGATTTGGGTCAGTCCGTCTCAGTCATTGGTCCGGTCCGACAAGTCTTGTTCGTAAGTTTAGACCAAACTATCACGAGTGTTGGTCCATTCGTCTCAACAATGAACCCAAGACTAACAGTTTCAGCCGTGGACACGGATTGGACCATCTCGATTGTCGTCTTGGCCGGGACGAACCCTTTAATGATTGTTAAATGTTGCTACATAAAATTGTTTTAGTGTGTTCTTTTATAGGTGCAGCAACATAACAATGAAATTGATAAAAAGAAAATAGATTAAAATTTGATATGGATGATAATAAGATGATTCCATTATGTTGTATTGATTTTGTTTAACATACAAGCTTACACTAGCGATTAAGGCGACTATACCTTCAGTAGGATGTAAGTGGCAACACTGATACCAGTTTTTTGAGATTCACCAGTGCTTATTTGGCAAAGTTCTTTGTTAAAACAGATCAAGAAGAGCATAGACATGAAAAATTAATGGTTCTACGACATATTGCATTAGAGAAAAATATTTCTTTAAAAACTAATTCTTTGATGACACAAATTATTTCTATTTAATCTCTTAAATACTTTTTTTTAATTTAAATAATTACCCATAATAAATGAAATCACTTACAGAATAAAAATTATAATAAAATTATAAATTTATTTAATTTTGTAATTATTTGTTATGGAAATTTAACAATTTAATAATTTTTTAATATATATATTTTTTTATGAAGAAAAAGATTTTGTAGTAGAAGAAGACCTTGTAGAAGAGGGAGAAGTAGAAAAAGCACGAAGACCTATTAGTTAGAAGAAGAAGAAGATGACCTCGAATCTTAATCCCAACTAATGTTTTTTCAATGCAAGAAAAACAAGCATTGTTTTTGTTTGTTACAAAAGCATGCCTGTCCATCTTGTCTTACATGGACATTGACTGTTGGTGCTTTAAGAAAGCAACATTGTTCTCTCCCAACACATAACGTGTCTCACGCTTCTCTTTACCCAAATCTAACCTTGCTTTGCCGTTTTTTTTTTTTTTTTTTTCTAAAAATGAACAGCTTCTCCTCTCACAACACAAGAATATTTCAGTACGTTAAATCGAGACAAAAAATTTAAATTTATTAACATCCATTTCAATCTAAGAGACCGTTACACGTCAAGTGACACTGTAAATGATTTCTCGTATCACAGAAGAGTGAATACCATAACCAAGATAAAATGAAATTATATTTAAGGAGACTTAAATAGAGAAGCAAAACTTTGATATGGGGCAAAAGTGAAGTGAGTGGTACGATGAAATTGGTTTAATAGATCAGATCATTCGGGAATGGTGAGGAGGAGAGGACGCCAATATTTCTTTTTCAACAACGACCTGCAACGAAAACCGGTCCAAGGCGAGTTCGTTGAACCGGGTTCGCTACTCCAAGAATGCGGAACCGCAACGGAAGCCAACATTGGAGTAGTTTCGTGATCGTGATCGTGATCGTGCACCTGCTCCTCTCGTGGCGGCGAGGACACAAAGAGGTCCTTCAGGGAGTGTCTCCGCATGGGATCCTTCTCCAAGGCCCGCCGAGGTGACCGGTTCAGGCTAAGAAGAGTGCGCAGGGAAGTTTTGGGCCGCCGGAACTGAACCAACGGGCTCGTCCTTGGGCTTTGGGTCGGGCTTTGCCCCACTCCACACGGCGTTGCGAACAGTCTGAACTTCTGCAATGCAGCCATGTATTGAGTTATTTCTCCACGCTTCCTCACTCTGTTCTCTGCTCTATTAAAAGAGGGTTAAAGTGAGTTTGAATTTGAATATTGATAATTGTGAGGGGACAAAGGTGATTGATTGCTCCTAACAAGCATGGGATCTATTTTGGGAATGGTTGTATCTTTTCTTCCACACACATTCATTACTTCTCTTTAATTCTTCCTTTGATACTTTGGACTAAAAAGCACTATGACCGATGCCAGGACCATGGAAATGGAATCGCAAGTAGGCCCAACCATTTTCCGATCTCGTTTTTTTTCTTTTCAATAAAATAAAACGAAATTGTTGCACCAACCGGATCTCGCGACCTTTAAGAACAAATGTACCCTCCACAGAAACAAAGAACAAATGTACTACAGTACAACGTCACGCGCGTTACTAACAAATAGTTACATTGATTTGACTGATAAATAGCGAATTATGTGACGTAGATTACAGAATTTTTCTTCTCCCTTCGATTTTTCTTTACTTTTTTTTCCGCAGTCCTTGTCTCTTTGAAATTCGGAATCAATCATTAGTGTAATGGAACTAGGAGCATCGAGAGTACAAAAAAGGCTCGGTAATATATTCTTAATTTTTTCCAAAACGTGAAAAACTGTTGCTATTATTAGACGGAAAGTGGTTAACTACTGACATTGGGAGTGGTAGATTCCCTTTCCCATTTCTCAATGAAGGACCTTGGCGAAGAAAGCTTATTACTCATCAAAATTTCAATTTGACCCGAACTCCGTGAAGCTGAAGGTGGTGGTTGCACTTCTTCCCTGAGGATAGACGAGATAACATTACCAGCATGATCTCCTTTCTCTGGATTCTCAGACTCATAATTCCCATTTTGGATTTTCTGGAGGGCTTCCAGAACTTGGTCCATAGAAGGCCTTAATTCATTGTCTCCCTGCACACACCGGAAGGCCAATTCTGCCACTGAAGTCACCATCCTTTTAACTACTTGGTCTGTCTCAAACCCAAAGGATGGGTCTACAAGCTCACTAAGCTTTCCTTTTTGAATCCTCTTCATGAAAAAAATTGCTAAGTTAACTTCATCCCTTTCCCTGGCTGCATCAACTGCTGGCATGGATGATATTAGTTCCATTAGCACAACCCCAAAGCTATACACATCACTCTTATCTGTGAGCCTGTAACATTGAAAATATTCAGGATCAAGATACCCCGGAGATCCCTGTGGAGCTGTGGACACGTGACTTACATCACTGGGGAACAATCTTGAAAGCCCAAAATCTGCTACCTTAACGGAAAAATTAATGTCAAGTAGAACGTTATTGGTCTTCACATCACGGTGAATGATGTTAGAAGAATGGAGATAGGAGAGTGCAGTAGCAGTGTCTATGGCAATTTGCATTCGAATAGGCCATGTCAGCAAAGCAACTCTTGCTAATTCACCGTGGAGATGGCTAGCAACTGTGCCATTTGGAATGTATTCATACACAAGCAACAGCTCCTGGCCGTGACGTGAAGTGCAGCCATAGAGGGACACAAGATTTCTGTGGCGCAAGCGAGTAAGGATCTCAATTTCATTCATAAACTGTTCCACTCTCTTGTAATTGTGCTCAAATAGATGTTTGATTGCAACTTCCCTTCCATCTCTCAGTGTCCCTGGTTTTTTATAGACAAATGCTTAAGCGAATTAATAAGATGAAAAGTGATTGTATCGCTGCAGTGGAAATGAGGTGTGTAGTGTAGTGTAGTGTATGCTGACCGTGGTAAACAATGCCAAAGCCTCCATCTCCGAGCTTTCTAGTGGAGTCAAAATTGTTAGTTGCTTCTTGAAGTTCCTTATAGGAGAAGATGGGTACCCCAAAGAAGATCATGTCACTCTCTGTGTCTGGATTTTGGAAGGAATCACCGTAAGTGTTTCTCGATTGAACATACTTCTGTTTGAAGTAGCGTAACGTGAAGAACAACCCAAATATCAGCCATGGTCCAAGACCGATTCCTTCAAAGATTGCGACGTTAATTAGTTTCACAACAAACAGAGACTCGAATTAAAGTCTTCTTTTTAATGTCAACCACTGAATGAACCAGAGAGGAGACTGCGGGGAGAGAGGGACAAAAATTACTTCAATATTTCTAAAATACTTTTGAGATGGTTGACAAATTAATGTGTCTGTGATATAACATATTAAATATAATATATTAAAGATTCAATTAAGTTGTATGTTTTTTATAATTTTTTATGTTTTCAATTTATTACGTGTATTAAAAGTATTCATAATTTTATAATTTTGACTTATAATATATTAGTTACAATATGATTTTATCTGAATAACAAATTTTATAATCTTTGTACACTTTTTAGTAGTGAAGATAAATAAGTAAGATTACAGCTCAAAAATAAAAACCATGTCAGTCGTTTAAAAAATATAATCATTAAAGACTAGGTTAAAAAATAGAATTTTTTTGAGTAATCTATAGATTAAAAATTTAATAGTGATTCAATTGAAAATACTTATATCGAGATGAACTTGAATCTTAATTAAGTTTTTTTTTTATTAAAGTTGTATAAAAAAGTGTCACGTGTACTAATAATATATTTTAAGAAAATACTTTTAATTATTTAGGTTAAGGTATTAATTAATAATTTAAAGAAACTTAGTGATGACGAAATCAATATCCTATTTGATCTAATTTAAAGAAACTTGTGGGAAAAAATCCTCAATATGGCTTTCTAAAATTTTGTACGGGGACGTGAATTACCTATCAGATCTTATGTTAAATTTGTGTCACTTCAGTTTCCTTGGAGAAAACTAGAATGTAATGTTAAACTTGGTGCCTAGGGAAAGTATGAAATTGTGAATAATTCTAAAACACTATAACTTTTTTGTAACATGTATCGAGTTTTGGAATGTTTTATAAATGTTAAATTTATTTTCTCTATAAAATATTAAAAGAACTTGTAAGAGAATATGCCATAATCATAAAACATATACGCATGGGACAACGTTTGGCTGTTGAGAAATTGATTCTCCCTAAGTTTTCACTTTATGGATGGAAAAACGTGTTTTATAGTAAACTTCGGAGTGAAAACTTAGATTTGGAAGGGGAATGTCAAGTTGTGTAAGTTACCTAGCATCAACGGAAGCTTCCGATTCCAAGCTCCACTTTTCCTGCATAATTTAAAGCAGAGCAGTTGTTCCGATTAGATGACAGAAGTGAAGTGAGCTAGTTCTATGTCGATCAGATGGTAAAGCAAATTTCTACGATAAAACAGTCAAGTAGCGCAAATATTGAAGTAATCAAATAGAAATTAATTACATAATTTTAACTGTTGTGTTGATGGGAAAAAACATGCAGAGTTAACTTGCTTTTTAGCAGTTGGGATATAAAAAGTGTGAAATTGTAGAAATGTGGTTATATATGTAAATATTAATGAAGAAATTTTGTTGAGACATGAGTATTACCTCATGGCGCAATATAATTTTGCGTTGCTGTCTAGTCGGCAATTGCCCCATTTTTCCCGACACCGCCGACAGGCACTTGAAAACTGGAATTGAAAGGTAATTTGAGGATTTAAAAATCCAAAGGGGTCTTTGAAGAACTGGGAATCTTGTCTGACGGGAAGTTGAACCATTGAACATGAAGAGGTTAAAGAGCGTAGGTAGTTCTGATCAGAGGATGAAGGGGCGAAGTAAAAATCAAAGGGAGAACATCCAGTATAGTTGATGAAATCATTTGAAAGGTTGAGG
>Ga0214542_1011170_pt1 | contig 12486 bp, 6 predicted proteins | sample CNSS1metaG_FD_160096 | JGI IMG/M metagenome (GOLD analysis project Ga0214542, IMG submission 160096) | Root nodule microbial communities from cowpea collected in UCLA plant growth center, Los Angeles, California, USA - CNSS1 | ecosystem: Host-associated > Plants > Roots > Nodule | place: USA...
TTCTACTTTGCACACTTAATTAAAGAGGGAACCGTCTTAAGACGGGCGTTGTTGGGTGCTACGTTACTACCTTCCTCACATGTAACCGACTCCCGAATCCAAATTTGATTTCGAAGACCATTCTTTTCTTAAAGTTTTTCTATAATTTTCCATAATAAACTATGGTGACGAGACGACTGTACCTTTCGAATTATTTTCGTCAATACACTTGACTAAGATAGAATTCTCATTGTGCTAGAAAAATCAATTCCCTACCGTATACATTTGATCTAAGTGCCACACACCTGAAACCCTAAACCCTAAACCCTAGATTGAGAGATGAACATTTCGTTAAAGGTAAAACTTAAGGAGTCCAGCAATACTCTTATGCGGAAAGACTTGAACAAAACTCTATAATTGAGAGAAAACATCCACATCCATTGAATGGGTTTAATAAAAATGTTATGATGGGTGAGGACAAAGGAATTGAAGGTGGGAAGATGCCCCAGTATGTGTTACTGTCCCCTTAGTTTATCCCCTACAGTGAACTAACACGAGTAGCTCCCTAAGTCCCTCATGTCGATCCCGGTGTCGGTGTCTGTCCCTGCGTCTCTCCCGGTCCTCTTCTGTTGGTCCCCGTCTCTTGTTCCGTCGTCACAAATGATCTGATTGCGACGAGGTGAGCTTTCTATACTGACGCCATATATGTGGAAAATGGGTACATATGGCCTTAAATGATTCGTACTCCCTTGTACTAACGTGCAAGGTAGAAAATGCAACTTAGTAAGATTAAATAAAATTATGTTTACTTCAAATTAAGTTTTGAATGATGGTATGTTAATAATAATAAATAAATAAATAAAATAAAATATATTTTGATTGACGGTAGGTTTTTTTAACTACAATTCTACCATGGGAAAAAAGAAAAAAAAAAAGAAGTAAAAACCAAGAGAAGCATAATCTAATTTATTCCCGATAATAATGCTTTTGTCGGTAACACAGATTTCATTTAGTGACAAAAAAAATTCGTCGGTAAAATCTGTTAGTAATTCAAATTTTTTTTACCTACAAATTTATCGACGAATTTTTTTGTCAGTAAAAGAAACGAAAAATTTCCCGCCCAAATTTGAAATACAGACAAATTTTTCCGTTGATACATCTGTCGGTAATTCAAATTTTTTTTATAGACAAATGTACCGACGAAAAAATTTGTCGGTAAAAGAAGCATGAAATTTCTCGACCAAATTTAAATTATCGACAAATTTTTCTGTCGATAAATCTGTTTGGTTATCATATATCTGTTTGGCTAATTGCTATTTGTATCTTAATCTTGTGGTTAACACTGTACTTTCCAACTAATAAATCAAAATAAATTATCACAATATATTTGTTAAATGGCAACAACGAGTAATTACATGGACTCACTACACAAGAGAAATAAATTAAACAAAGGCATCCCTAGTTGACGAGGATTCAAACTGGCACCCCCTTCACACACCGACCACTAAATCATATGCTTTCTCATGATATAATATGTACCAAATATTTATAAATATATACATTTCTTATTTTATAACTAACTAAATTAAAATAAATAAAACAATTACTTAAATCATTCAAATAATTATCCCATATTTCATAATTTAATAAAATAATTAAATTAAATAAATCAACAATCTTAATCAAATCATTAATTTTTTTTATGATTTTTTTATTTAAATTTTTTTAGATCTTAAAAAAAGTTAAATGACATTATATTTATATATGGATTTTGTGTTTTAGGTGTGAAACAGGTGGTGTTTGCACATGAAGATATTATGTTAAGGGTTTCAATGATGTGTACATGTTTTCGGGTTCATAGGAATTATATGAGATGATTGGTAAGTTTGTGCATGTTTTGGATGATGGGTATGGGTGAGTAAGGTGCCTTGTTCATTAAAAAAATAAACGTTGTTTTTTTTATTTTCGTGCAGCAGGGACCGTCCAATATTAAATATACTTCAAATGAAGTTATATATTAAAATTTATTTAATTATTAAGCATTATATACTACTTACCCTATTCAGAGGGTTGTCTGGATCAATCAAGTCGAGCATTCCCTCATCCAAGTTTGTTATGAGTCCAGACACACCGCCCTTGAGAGTGCGGCAATAATCTTTAAATAATTCTGAAATTTGCATAAAGAAATATCTAATCTGAAAAAAAAATTAGAAATGTTAATGCTTATCTATAAAATTAACGATGTATAGAATTAATAAAACAATTAATTGTAATTGTACTACTTTTTTACTTACCTGTACTTCTGTCAAGCGGATGGTATGTTGTTCTCTCAAAATAGTAGAGAACATCTCACACTCTTCTAACAAGTAACGATATCCCTAATATAATATTTCTTCGTGGTGGTTAAATTCACCACCATGTCCAATAAAACTCGATAGAATTCTATTAAAAATAACATTCAATTAAAAATCAAAACAATAAGCAATTTAAACATAATATATTATTTTTTTCTAAATTACTGGATAATTTAAAGCAATTTAAACATAATATATTATTTAAACATAATCCTGATTTAAACAATACGCAATTTAAACATCACATAAAAAAGTAACTTTTCTTGAACTACCTTTAGTAATTTTTCTTGAGCTACCTTACTAGTAAAGGGTAAGACATTTAGCCAAAATCACGTCTTGCTAAGATAGAGTAAAAAAGAAGAAAGTTCATTTGATGGACGAATCCAAAAATGGAATGACGGGTTAGAAATATATTTTTTACAAAAATTAAGCATTTGTGAAATTTTTAAGATATTTACTGAAAAGTAATAGAAAAAATATCTCTTTATCTTTAAGTGAAAACTTTAAAGGTGAAGACTTCAATTGTTTGATATGTACCGTCTTTAACTTGTCATCTTTTTGAATTATATCACTTTTTTACTTTGTGCCTTTATCTTATTATCAAATTTTAAATTTCCATAATTTTATCCTCTTTTAATTAATTTTCGTAGCATACCATTACTCCCATTACTATATGTACGTATGTATTTTTTGTAACTAACTAGCACCACACCATTTCACTTCTATCTACGAGGGAGACTCTTGGAGAAATCTATGTAAGCGCAGAACACCCGAAGAGGCCCAAAAAATGAAGAATCGAAGAAGAAAAGAGAGGGAAATAAGAGAGGGGAAAGAAACAGTACTCAGTACCTTTTCTTGAAATTAAAGATTCACATCAGCGTTAAAGGATAAAAAAAATGATGAGAAGAGTTATTGGAACGAGTGGATCCACTTCAACCTTTGCCTATGCAATCAATAGTACAAAATAACCATCACATTATATAAATCAAAAAGTAAAACCAACAACACACTTATCTTATCAATGGTCATCAGCAGTGGTGGAGCATACAAGAGACAGGCGGTGCCACGCACCCCCTCCCAATTTTTTTTTATTTTTTTTCATTATTTTACATTTAATTTTTTTAAATATTTTAAATAATTTATATTTTTTAAATTAAATAATATTATATTCAAAATTAAATATAAAATTAAATATATAAGAAAAACAAAATTATTAAGATATTTTTTATTTTTTCTCTTAATTATCTTTTGAGTTTTTTATAGGTTGTATTCTTTTTATGTTTATTTATTTTCTTTTGTTACTAAAAAAAAGTTAGGCATAAATTCAGTATTTCTATCCTCATCTTTTTATATTTTCTCTTCCATTATTAAATAAATAAATAAGGTAATTTTCTCTTGTCTCACTTGATAGTAAACTATTTCTTTAACATTTAATATTATTTTTTTATCTCATGACCTTTTTGTATATTAATTTTTTATTAATATAGAAGAAGAAACAATGTATATGTGATTTTTCATAGTCAATTTTTAATTGTAAATTGATTATCATAGTTTTTTTTAGTAATTATGTCTCTCAACTTTTGATTAGATTATGATAAATTATTTTTTAGTCTTAAACTTATTTTCTAAATAGGTATATTAATGAAAAATAAAAGAATAAATTTATTTTTTAAAATTGATAGAGAAACTACTCGTGAAGATGAAAACATGATAATATGGTTATTAATAGAACAGAAGATGAATATTTTGCAGATAATATGATTATTTACATCGAAAAAAGTTAACTGAAAAATCTAATTATAATCAATTTCCATGAGTTAAAAAATATGACAAAAACGATAGACATTCCTTTAAATTGTGTAATTTTTTTGATAATTATATATGTACTAGATTATGTATTCATTTTTATTGAATTAGTCACAAAAATATTAAATATATAAATTTTGAGTATATTATTTTGGCTCCCCTAAAAATTATGGTGAAGATCCGCCATTGGTCATCAACCCACTAAAATATGAGATAATTAATAAAATCTAATAAAAAGCACTAAACCAAAAGTATGAGAATTTAAAGAGAATCAAAAGTTGTCATACATAATTTTAAACATACAATATGAATTTATAAAAACCACAAGTGAATCATAGATATCTAAAAAAATTAAACAAACTATAAAGTATATGGAACAAAGCTAAAGAAAAGAAGACTTATGTCGATGGAACACCAACTAACCCACATGTCATGCATACTACCCCAACTCATCAAAGTCTTGAAGCTTTAAACAAACTCTTATAACTGGCAAAAGTTAGAAACGCGCGGTTTGCATGCATCAAAGATTAAACCAAAAAGGTACGTTGGCCATGTTCTTAACCTTTATCAGTAATCATGAGAAAAACCATAAGTTTTTAAAGAATGAAATAGGATGGATGCACTACTGCACTACAAACTAGCTAACATAAAAAAAAAATGTCCCATAAAGAGATTAATTGCCTTGACCAAAACAAATCCATGCATTCACGTGGTTAAAGAAAACCAAAAGCAAATGGGCCCATTTACGTGTGGTATACATGAACCGATGTAACAAAGCAATATTGCATTACGTGAAGGCTGCACCATGGTTTTCTACCAACAAACCAAATCTTCATATGTAAAATAAAAGGAAAACAAAAACGGCCCCACCATGCTAAAGTCAAATTACCAAAAGAAAGAGAGAATTATGGCTAAGAAAAAGAAAGATTGTGAAACGTAAATGCTGCAACTAATGTCACATGGATTTCAAAAGATGAAGAAAGAAAATAAACAACTAGACTACCCCATCATTCAACGTCCCAAAAGGAAGAATGTGATAGTAATATATTTCCTTACATTGTGATTACACTCAAAGATTAAGAGAAAGATATTAAATTTAAATGTGGCTGTGGTTTCCATTAGACAATTAAACATGGAACCAAAACACTGTGGAGACCCATGGTAACCCATTCCAACACTGCAACTTTCTTTGCATGGAATTCAAAAGATTAATAGGAAGATTTAACCTTGTATGTAAACTAATATACTGTACCAAAATAAAATGATAAGAAACCGATAAAGGCTACACACTAACTTAAAATCCATCAATGCAACTCATGCATGCAACCAAAACTGCACCCACAGCAAACCAAGCTCAGAGATAAACGAAAGGAAACTAACCCATGCAATTATCACTGTGATGCAGAAAAAGTAATGAACCCCGAAAGAACCCCTCCATAACGTATAACAAGTCCATTCCCACTCAAGGTCCTTCATAAACACCCAAGAAAAAGAAAGAGAAGTTTATGGCTCCAGAATAAAAGTGTGGCTTCTACCTTGTTAGGAATCTCTACCTACGTTCGTTCCGTTTCTTCCTCCATTCTGTATCGTAAATGAGGAGAGAGAAATTTGATTGCAAGAGTTCGTGGGCCCCACAATTAAAAAAAATAAAAGTCGAAAACTGAAGTATGCCGTTACCTGGTTCGAACACATGTACCTTTGCACCAGAAGCACACACAACTACCACCGAACTACATGCTTTCTCAATATAAATAATGCACAAATAAAATATAAACGCATATTGTGCATCCGCCATAATTGAATAAAAAAAAATAGTTAAAACCACAAAATGAACCCGGCCCGAATCGAGCCCAAGCGCTTCAAGAACATATGCACTCTCAAACCAAAAGACCAATTACTTTTCCACAATTTATATGACCCACTTAATTATATAGATATATTCTAGCATCACATATAACTTACATCACTTAAATAATTATTATAAATACATCAATAACTTAAATCTCTCAAATAATAATTATTTCATAATTTAATAACCTAATTAAATTAAATAAATCAACAGTATTAATCAAGCCATTAATTTTTTTTTCATGTGTTTCTTTTTAGTCTAATTTTTTCCGGGTCTTACAAATTTTACCCTTTAAAACATAATTATTTATAAAATTTTTTGGAAATTGGCCGCTATTTTTACAAATTTTTTTATAAAATCGTTTATCTCTGCTCTTCTCATTTTCTTTATTTATCAACAGTTATTCTCTCATATTGTCTGATATATTTAACTTCATTTTTAATAAATATAATTTTATTTTATATATTAAAACTTAATAACATTATATTATCATTATCATTACTTACTAATATAATATCACCACATATATTTAAAAAATGCATATACACATGCGCTGCGCTATGTGTACACTAGTATCTTAATAATAATTTTGTTGTGTTACGATATATTACATATTTAAAATAAAATATTATGAGTTAAGTTTTGATTTTAACGGAAAAAGAATGGTAGTTATATTTAAAAAAAATATATTTTTTAACTCATTTTTTTATTCAATTTTAACTCATTATTTTAATAATTATTAGATATCACATCTAAACAAATCAAAATAAATAATTTAATAATAATTAAAATAATAAATTAAAGTAGGTAAAAAAATAGGTTAAAATATCTTTTTGGTCCCAATTTTCGTCAACTTTTTGCAAATAGGTCCCAATTTTCGTGAGGTGCTCAAATAGATCCTAATTTTTGTCAATTTGATTCAATTAGGTCCTAATTGGGTAACACCGTTTAAATTGATAACGTTTCATTGTACAGTTGGCTTTTTCTTTGCTACGTGTTCCATTACTAATCCTACGTGGCAGGCAGTGTTTGTTTATAATCAGATGGTTAATTAGGGGGTTAAACATATTAGGTTTTTAATTATCAGGATTTAACGAAAAAAAAAAGTAAAAGAAAGGAAAATAAAAAACAAATTGCAACGCAAATTAAAAAGTAAAAGGGGTTAAAACGTATTAGGTTTGTGCTAAGAAAATTGGGGATTTAGGTTAGTTGTGCTCGAATTTGGGGGAAAGAAAGAAAAGGAAAGTTGCTTCATTTGGCTTCTGCAATTGCTATGTGATCATCATCAATTCATCGTAGATATCGAAGGCAGGTTAGGTTTTCTATTGCGTTTGCATTTTCGTTTTTGGTTTTTGCGATTGTGATTTTCCTGGTTTGCGATTGGGTTGGTGTGATTTTCGAAAGCGATTCTATTTGTTTGATTGTGCGTTTATGTTGTCATTGTCTGCTATTGTATGCCATTGTGATTTTCATTGGAGTGTCCCACTCCTTTTCCCTATTTTAGTGAACATCTTTGTCAGTGGATTGGGGTTGTGTGCGTGCTTTGTCGGTCTCGTTTCTTTCAAAGTTGTGGTCCCTTTTTGTTCGTGGACCCTGTGTGTGTTCTTTCAAATATTTTATGCCATATTAAATGTTTTCGTGGACCCTGCTTACAATTATTTTTTATATCTGCCAGATATCACTTGTTTGAATATTGGTGTGAAATGTGTGATGAAAGTTTCGAAGTTGTTGTCCACCATGGTGGACTTTTTAAACATGATGGTCCTATTAATTACATAGGTGGGGAAACCACTGTTTGGGATTGTGACCCAGATAGGTGGAGTTATTTTGAGGTGATAGGGGAAATAAGGGAAATGGGGTATGTTAATGTTAAGGAATTATGGTATGCAATAGAGAATGCCATGTATATATTGGAGGATGACAAAGGTGCAATAAACATGATGCACGTTACCAAGCACTATGGCCAAGTTCACATGTTTGTTGTGCATGGTATTTCTGAAGCAGAAGTTGTGGAAAACGATTTAGAGGATAAACAAGGCTTGCTGTGTGGGGATGAGTTAGAGAGTGGGGAGAACAATCATATAAATGCGGAGGTTCGGGAGGAGGTTAATAATGAGGTTGATGAAGAGGTTTGGGGGGAGGTTAATGAGGAGGTTCAGGAGGAGGTTGAGGAGGAGGTTCAGGAGAAGGTTAATCAGGAGGTTAATGAGGAGGTTCACGAGGAGGTTAATGAGGAGGTTAATGAGGAGGTTAATGTGTAGGTTAATGAGCAGGTTCATGAGGTTGAAAGAAAAAGGGAAGTTACATCTTTTTCATACTTGTAAGATGATTAATTACGGTGTCCCACTAAATTTTTCATACCTTTTTTATTGATCGATATTATTTATTTTCTTTGTTGTTGGACATGCATGCTGTTTCACTTGCAGAGGAATTAACGAGCAATGAAAGAAAAGCTTGATTCAACGCAATGACTATACCCCTCCATCCAAATTACAATAACCAATAACTATTAAAAATGAGTTATTGGTAGAATTATTTAGTATATGAATGATTAACCAATAACCATTCGACTTATTGAAGGTGTTCAAAGGATTAGTAGCAAGATTAGTTGTAAAAAATGTTCTTATTTCTTAAGCGGTTTCTAATTTTTTTTAGTTACTCATAAGTTGGGGTTATGTCATATTTAAATTTTATGATGGAATGATTGGAAAAAAATAGATGATGAGGTTTATTTCTCTATTTGCAGACATTCAAGAATATGTTGAAGGAGCGGAGAGGTGAAAAAATTGAAGCAAAGCAGAGAGGTGAGGGTTTGTCAACAGAGTAGACAATCTGAGGTTGGGTCGTGTTCAGGACATCAGGAATAGTGGTGGCGTCGAGAAGTGTTTTCACAGAAAACAAAAATATAAAAATATAAGGAACTCTCCTCACTTATTATGAAATAAAGAGCATTTAGGCAAAAAATAGATTTAATCATGTAATGTTAATATATATATATATATATATATATATATATATATATATATATATATATATATATATATATATATATATATATCAAAAAATTCAGAATACAAATTTATCCTTATTTGTCATCTGAATCTCATTATTATTGAATTTGAAAGGTAAAATAGTAGAAATAGGGGCTACTAATACAAAAGGAAGCAATCTACTAATATAGGTTAAAAGAGAATAGGAGCTCATTTATGATCATGGCATCTTCTTCCACCAAATTGATTGAAAATAAAATAAAATCATAAACCGTAAGCAAAAAGAGGTAGGAGGAAGAAGATGAACCTGTTTGGATTATTTACCGATGGATTTTTCGGTCGGTAATTATCGACGAATTTTTCTATTTGTAATTATTGACAGATATTTTCATTAAGTAACTAACGACTAATTTTTTTTTGTAATTACCGACGAAACATGATTTCTATCGGTAAAAATTTACCGACAAAAGTTGCACCAATACATTTTTGATCGTCGATAAATTTGATTTACCGACGGAGTTTAACCGTCGATAATATAAGTTTTTCATGTAGTGTTTGATCATGATTTAAAATTTGATATTATATAAAAGATTATGATAATAATAAAAAAAGTTTTACTATTTCAATATATATGTTTCAGTTTTTAAATTAGGAAATGATAATAACAGAAAGTAACATATTGTTGTTATAAATTGTTAGAAAATATAGAGTGGTTTAAAAAAAACTTTGTTAAGGCTAACCATTAGTTATACTGAAAAAATTATATTTCAATTGAAGAAGGTATTCTCATGGAATTAGCCGTTGGCAGGATTGTGAAGGAAGAACTAACGACATTGATGGTAAAGAAAGAGTTGAAGGAAGAGGCAGTTGTGAGGTACCCTCGATATGTTCCTTTTATGTCTTTTTTTTTTTTTTTTTTTTTTTTTTTTTAATCTTTTTTCTCATATGTTTAACTCTGTTCTTATATTGTCTTTTTAAAGGATAAGAACAAAAGAAGATGAAGATCACTTCCATAGTAAAAAAATTAAACTTTTGTATACAATATTATAATTTTACATACAATATTATAACTTTACGTACAATATTATAACTTTAAATTATACTTTTGTACATAATATTATATAGTAAGTTTTTTTAATATTTGAAAGGTGCATTTTCTATAATGCAAGTGCATAATTTTTTTAACATGAGGTTTAGATTGAGAGATAAACATTTCGTTAAAGGAAAACCTTAAGGTGTCCATCAATATTCTTGTGCGGAGAGATTTGAACAAAACTCAATAATTGAGAGAAAACATCCATCTCTATTGAATGGGTTTAATAAAAATGTTATGATGGTGGTGAGGACAAAGGAATGGAAGGCGGGAAGGTGCCCCAACATGTGTTACTGCCCCTTTAGTTTATCCCCTACAAGTGAACTAACACGAGTAGCTGCCGACGTCCCTCATGTCGATCCCGGTGTCAGTGTCTGTCCCGGCGTCTCTCTCGGTCCTTGTCTGTTGGTCCTCGTCTCCTGTTTCGTCGTCACCGAATGATCTGATCGCGACTAGGTGGGGATTTCTACACCGACGCCATATATGTGGAAAAAGGATACATAGGGCCTTGAAATGATCTTGTACTTCATTATACTTACGTACAAGGTAGAAAATGCAACTTGGTAAGATTAGATAAAATGAAGTATACTTCAAATGAAGTTAGATAACTTTACGTATAATATTATAACTTTATGTATAATATTATAATTTTAAATTATACTTTTGTACAAAATATTATATAGTAATTTTTTTAATATTTGAAGAGTGCATTTTTTATAATGCAAGTGCATAATTTTTTTAACATGAATTTTAGATTGAGAGATGAACATTTCGTTAAAGGTAAAACTTAAGGAGTCCATCAATACTCTTGTGCGGAAAGACTTGAACAAAACTCTATAATTGAGAGAAAACATCCACATCCATTGAATGGGTTTAATAAAAATGTTATGATGGGTGAGGACAAAGGAATTGAAGGTGGGAAGATGCCACTAAAAAAAAAATTGAAATTACCGACGGAATTTTACCGACGGATATACATCTGTCGGTAAATTTGAATTACCGACGGATTTTACCGACTGATTCTCAAATTTTAATTACCAACGGAAAAATCCGTCGGTAAAAAAAATTTCATTTACCGACAGAAAATCTGTCGGTAAAATCCGTCGGTAATTCAAATTTTTTTTACCGACAAAATTACCGACGGATTTTTTCGTCGGTAAAAAGAGCGGGAAATTTCCCGCCCAAATTTGAATTACCGACGGAAAAATTTGTCGATAAAAGAAGCGGGAAATTTTTTGCCCTAATTTGAATTACCGACGGATTTATCCGTCGGTAAAAGAAGCGGGAATTTTCCCGCCCAAATCTCACCTTATAAGAAGACGAGGAGAAGAAGAAAAGAAGAAGAAGAAGAGAAGAAGAAGAAGAAGAGAAGAAGGAGAAGAAGAAGAAAAAGAAGGAGAAAGAGAAGAAGAAGGAGAAGAAGAAGAAGAAGAGAGGAAGAAGGAGAAGAAGAAGAGGAAGAAGGAGAAGATGAAGGAGAAGAAGAAGAAGAAAGAGGAAGAAGAAGACAACGGCGGCGGTGGCGGCGGTGGTGGCGGCGGCGACGATGGTGGCAGTGGCGACGGCGATGGCGACGGCGACGACGGCGGCGACATTGACGGCGACCACGAAAAAAAAATGAAAAAAAAAATTGAAAGAGGGAGGAGGAAGAAGATGAATAGTGTAACTAATTTACCGACAGCTTTTTGGTATTTACTGACGGATATTTCGGTCGGTAATTATCGATGGATATTTCCGTGGGTAATTACCGACGGATTTTTCCGTCGGTAATTACCGACGGAACATGATTTCCGTCGGTAAAATTTTACAGACAAGCATTTTACTGACGAATTTTTGACCGTCAATGATCCGTCGGTAATGTTGATTTAGCGACGGATTTTGGCCATTATCGACGGATTTTGACCGTCGGTAATAATGATTTTTCTTGTAGTGGAAGAAGGGTGATTTTCTTCAAGGGTTGCAAGTTTATCCACAAGGTAAGATTTCTCCATCTTTGCTTTTAAAAGTTATTGCAATAAGCATTCTTGGTTTTGGTTCCTGATTCGTGGGTCGATGTTAAACATCCTCTAAAGCGCGATGAAATGGTGAGATTACGTCTTGATATTTTTAGTGTTTTATAAATCATGATTCATAAGTCATCATATAAGATACATAATAGATGTGAAGATTCTTATTTTACAAAAGTCTTATTAAATTTACCATCATATCATACAATCTTGCATGATCAAGCTGTGAGATTCAACCAGAGAAGTTGAAAAGTTGCATAGTAAACATTAATTGTGCCATGCTAAATGAGTATTTATAGGAAAAATTGTTTCTTGGTTCTGAACTTGAAAGATCAGCACAGGAGCTGAAGCAATTTAGGAACCCAACTCTGGTTTATTCCTTAAACAATGACTTGTGACCATGACAGTC
>Ga0214542_1011173_pt1 | contig 12476 bp, 7 predicted proteins | sample CNSS1metaG_FD_160096 | JGI IMG/M metagenome (GOLD analysis project Ga0214542, IMG submission 160096) | Root nodule microbial communities from cowpea collected in UCLA plant growth center, Los Angeles, California, USA - CNSS1 | ecosystem: Host-associated > Plants > Roots > Nodule | place: USA...
ACACACACATATATATATATATATATATATATATTTATTTATAGGTGCGTAAAAGTGTCAAAATAATATGTATCCGCGAACAAAATCCGCAACAAGTAGGAAATAAATATCATAAATGAATATCAGCGGGTAACGAATACGAGTATTTTCTTTTATACTCGCAAGTTAATGTATCCGCGAACAAAATCCGCAACAAGTAGGAAATAAATATCATAAATGAATATCAGCGGGTAACGAATACGAGTATTTTCTTTTATACTCGCAAGTTAATGGAACGAGTACAAGTATCATAATATTCATACTCATTTAAAATTTATAAATATTTTACATTATATTTTTATTTGAATTTATGATTAAAATATATTATTAAATATATTTTTTTTTTTATAAATACTTACAATTACCCGTAAATATACATAATACTAACAACATAAATATATATATATATATATATATATATATATATATATATATATATATTTATCATAAATAAAAGACAATTATCTTGAGATACTCTACCTGACCCATTTACATCCTATGTACGTGCATTTGTTTTAAGGTGTACTATTTATTACTGTAATAAAGAAAATTATTGGAGTTCACGTGTTATCAAATAAATAAGAAGCACCCCGCCCAAATTGAAAACAGTGTGTTTATTTTTACTAGAGGGCCGGTCCAAGAACCGGTGAATTTGTAGCAGCTAAGCCCAAAACGAAGTGGAAGGGTTGGGAGCTGCAATGGAAGAAGAGAAAGAAGCAGTGATGGTAACACCGGGAGAAGTGTTGGGAAGAAGCAGCGATGTCAAAGCAGGGAGAGGAGCATACGCAGCGCCTCATAACAACACCGTTTACGCCTCCCTAACTGGCTTCCGCCGTACCATTCCTCCGCCGCCGGATTCTCCTGACAAGGTAGGGTTTCGTTTTCAATTGCTCATTCCACGTGATAATCAATCCACCAACAACACATATCTTCTTTTTTTGTTAGTTTAATTTGACGTTGAGCATAAATTATAGTGCCGTACTGTTTCTGATTATGATTTTTTGTAACATGCAGAGGCCGACTGTTGAAGTAACTGGTCACAAGGCGCATGGACCTGTTCCACAACCTGGATCTGTTGTCATTGTGCGGGTATATATATCTATAGCTACGGCTACGGCTACGGCTACGGCTATGCATCGTCTAATACACTTTTCATAACGCTCTCTGTTTTCAACTGCGTCTCTTTTGCTTTGATAGGTCACCAAAGTGATGGCTCGGTCCGCTTCTGCTGATATTATGTGTGTTGGATCTAAGTGTGTTCGAGAAAAATTTACCGGCATTATCAGGTATGCTATTCTTACACCATCTAAGTTATTTTTTATAGCTTTAGAGGCCGTGACTTTGGCAATTTCAAACAAAAAAAGAAGGAAGAAAAGGATTAGAGGAATTGTAGTCATTAATTGTAGATATCGTATGCATGGAGTTTCTTCCTCTTTCGGTTGAACTTACATGTATTATTATCTTTATACCATGAAATTCATTTTGTTTGACTTTGGGGATTCTGATAAGATGAGAGTTGTGTTTAAAACAGACAGCAAGATGTTAGAGCTACAGAAATTGATAAAGTAGACATGCACCTGTCTTTTCATCCCGGTGATATAGTTAAAGCTCTTGTGGTATTATTACTTTCTTTTAAGAGTTTTCATAAGTTCATTTCAATTTTTCCTTAATGTTCTTAAATTTATTTGTTGCTACTTCAATAGCACCTTAATAACATATGTTTTTGTTAGCTTTCTCTTGGAGATGCACGGGCGTACTTTCTATCTACTGCAAAGAATGAACTCGGTGTTGTTTCTGCAGAAAGCATTGCTGGTGAGATTTGGTTAATATTTTGGGAATTGAACCATCATAAGTGGTTGTGCTCGTAGTTTCTTGCTAGTTCCTTTTAGTTTATGTTAGTGACTTGTGTGACTGCTTGCTTATTTGTTTGTTGTGTATTACTCAAGCCCGGTTATTGTGTAGCACATATCTGTTTGTTTGCCTTTATATGTCTATTTAGGGACTTTAGTTTTTCTTATGTATGTTTTTTCAATGGGTGCAATAATAACATTGAAACTGCATTTGGGTTTGACGGAAGCTCCTCTACGTCTGATACTTTTCACTTTTACAATTTCTGGGTCACTGACGACTCTGGAATATTATCTATTATCTATGAGGATAGGTCAAGTATTGCTGAAGTCCAAGCGAGTAAATTCATATCTAAATTTTATTAGAATAATTTGATTCTTTGAATGTTTCCCTACAATTGCACCAATTTCAGTTAGTGTCAAGCAGTTAAAAACAGCAAGTATTGCTGAAGTCCAAGGGAGTAAATTCATATTTAAATTTTATTAGAATAATTTGGTTCTTTGAATGTTCCCTACAATTGCATCAATTTGTCAGTTAGTGTCAAGCAGTTAAATACAGCAAAAGTTATCATTTAAGTATGTGGGAGTAGTTTAACGCTGAGGGTAGACTTGACCATATTATGGCTGATTTGTGATGATTTTAGCTGGAATCTAAATTATCTATGAATAAAAGGACAGTACTGGAGATGATATTGAAAATAAAATGTTGGATTCTACTTTGGTGAACACAGCTTGAAGTTTAGCTTTTAATTCATTTTTTACGTGCCTATTGCTGGTTCATCTCATTTTTAGCAAGCACGGGAGTAAAATCTAATAATTACATTGTAAGTTGTGCACATGCATTGGTTGAACATCTATCAGGTTGGGATTTAAATCAATGCCTGTCAAATTAAAATAGATTGCTTCGTTTAAGCCTATGATTTGATGTGACTGTGCATTGTGGAATATTGTTTTACATATCAATTTGTCTTTTCCTAGAGAATACTTGGTTGAATCAAGTTGTGCCTCAATTTGTTGTACATTTTTTCTGTTTAGGTGCAACCATGGTTCCAGTAAGTTGGACTGAGATGCAGTGCCCTGTAACTGGACAAATCGAGCAAAGAAAGGTTGCAAAGGCTGCAAGCTGACTAGAATACTTCATCAAGCAGGAATTTGTTCTCTGTTTTGTAGAAATGTACTAACATGCATTGTTGTTAGGGTGCGAAATTATATATACGTGAACAATTTTATTTTTAGACATACAGGAATGCAAGCTTGTAGTTTACTTTGCAAGTTGGTCTATTTCTAAAATAGCACAAACGCGGGATTTTCATTCCCTCGTGTTGTGTGAGCAGGACTTTATTTCATTGTAAGACATACTTTAATTTTCAACCTGGAAGGGAACTGGACTCACATTAGACTAGTACTTAAATTACAGTTTTGTAGTTAAATGTTGCGTTGCATATGGACTTCTTTAAGTGTCAAGAAATCGGACCTTTTCTGGTGGATTGCTGCTACTTCTTATACATTGTCCTCTTCCCCCGTAAACCATTTTTATATGTGCACGACGCTAGCCATTCCTCCCCTCCCTTTCCCTTCTCCCTATCCCATATATGTGTGTAGGTCTATCAGGACATTCTTTGAAAGAATAGGACCTTATTTTTGTAGCATGTTTTTAAGACCTAGTGTCTGAAGTAAATACCAAGCGAAAGATGAAAAAATATTTATCTAAGCTTCTCTTCTCTCGTGGGGATCGATTGGTTGTGGCATCCCTATATACCGTTATCATTGAACATATACAAAATTGATTTTTTTGGATAATTTTCTCTCGTCCTTATGCCACTTTTATTTTTTAGGTCTCATACTCTAGAAAGTTGCACTTGCACACAAGTAAAACGAAAAAGATTTATCTTATTCCATGTGATGGTAAAATAAAACATCCCAATTTCCTTTTTAAAATATTGAGCTTTGTATTACTGAAAAACAAAAGAGCTCATTTGTCTACTGCTCCATCTTGTTTATTATAAGATATGTCATAATTCTACATTTGTTTTCAATACTTACTTTTATCAAACAAATATTATGAAAATTTGAAAGTAAAAAACTAATTAAAAAAAGAAAATTAATTAAGTACATTAGCATTATATTTTTAAAAATTTAATTAAATTTAACTGAACAAAAGGAACAAACAGATAAGTCTCATGCTAATTTAAAATTTTGTGCCGGAATTTCAGTGGCTGACACTGAATTGCATAGCTTCAATCCAATCGAAGCTGGGAAGAAAAAAATGGCTTCGGCTGCGCTTCAATTCTGGTATTGGACAGGTCCTATATCCCACCGTTACCCCAATCAGTTGGCTTCCCTAACCTCCTCACTCAAATTCGCCACTCCTATTTCTGTCACCAATTCCATTTATCTTCCAAAACCTCTTACTGTGCGTTTTGCTCTGACTGAATCCGACTCGCCCAAATCGATTGGACCTGACCCTCAAACCCTGCTCCAAGAAATTGCTGTAAGTCATTCATATTCCATCTTTCTAATTTAACGTTCACAATTTCTAAATATTCCGTTCTGAATGTAAATTCGTGATTCAAGATTTCGTGTGCGCTTTCGTTGCAGGGCAGTTTAGACCTTCCTCCTGATTACTTTGCACAGTTTCCCCGCGACCTTCGATTAGACGTAAGTGCCATGAAATCCTTTGCTTTGCCCATGCCAGCATTATCATGCAACCGTTTCCATTATCAATCGATAATGATATAAATATGTTCCTTTACTCTGGAATCATGTTTGTGTTTTAAATTTTGTGAAGCTAAACGACGCCGCATTCGACCTTTCAAACGGACCTGTTTTAGATGAGGTTGGTACTTTTACTGGCTACACTTTGCAACCCCAATTAAGATTCCCATTAAGATTGAGTGTTACAATATACAATGCTAATGTTTGACCTTGTCATTGAGCTTTTTATTCATCACTGTCAATATACTCGCGGACGTTATCTTGAAGCACTTCATTTGATGCTCTAAGACATTGATTAACTCCAAAAGATGTCTCGACTTTGTGTTGCGTGTGTCTGGTGTATTTCCCATTATAATGGTTGTTTTGTTTAATGGGAATGAGTATAATTTTTCAGTGTGGTCAAGAGTTGGGAGAGACTTTGCTAAACCTCTCTCGAGCTTGGGAACTTGCTGACACATCAACATCCCACTCTTTAGTGAAAAAGATTCCTTTGATTGAGGCCAAGTTGACAGGTTCTGCCAAATCAGGTAAAGCCATGAGAAAGTAATCAATGCGGTTCTGCCAAACACCCGCTTCCCTCACAAGTAGTTAGGATTTATGCTTGAAGATGTGTTTGTTCTTTTTGTTGATCAGCACTTGGAAAGCGTTTGATATCTGCTGGAAGAAGGTTTCAATCAATGGGACAGTATGGCCAAGGTGAGCCACAAAAGGTATTGTATTCTAATCCATCTGTGCCGATGGATCTCTAATGAGAAAATGATTGAATTTCTTTGGGAAATAACTAGCTGGTATCCGTTCAGGATGAATGGGTGTGCTCTTTTCGTGTTAGTTGGCTATGGGGCCATTTACCCTCTATATGATATGATTTTAACTTTTTAAATTTATATTCTCTCACTAAAAACATATATTGTAGGGTTAATTATGTTTTTTATTCCTAAAACTCAATTTTGGTTTTTGTCTCTATTTTAAACTTTGATCTTGTTAGGTCCTGTACTAAGAAATACGTGGTGTTTACTGTTTTTTGACGTGACAAATGACAAATCACGTTGGATTCGGTCCACAAGTTCTGCTCTTATTCATGTCTTAAAAGATCAGGATTAGCCGTTTGTCATGAAGAAAAAAACAGTTAACATAGTTGATGAAAAAACAGTTAACCTAGTTGGACGAGAAAGAACGTATCCAATTCATTTCTTAAGTATGGGGTGTACTTCATTTTGATCACTTCTTAGGGTTGTTTCATAGCTTAAAGTGTGATTACTTAGGTAGCATTTGACATAGCCGATTTAGGACTTTCCTTATAAAAGAAGTCACGACACATAATGTTTTAGAAAAACTCCTGAAAATAAAAGTAACATTAATTGAAGCTAATTGGAGAAGCTTATACTTTTAAGAAGAGAAGAAAAAAAAATCTCAACCAAACATGACCGAATTTCGGGACATCAATGAAACACATCGGGTAGGAATCTAATTAGGTGATTTTTTTTTTTTTTTTCCACAAAACTGGCTAAACAACGAAATACATAGAATATATGTGAACATAATTAAAGTAGTGATTTTTATCTCAACACTAATACATTGCAATGTTGTAGTAGATTGCAAAAGCAATGATTGCAGCTGGCAGAGCTCTATCTGCTAGTTCATCGTCGGCAGTGACAGTTGAAGAACCGAAAGAGGAGACGAGGGTGCTGAAAGTCTGTAATTATTCTGTCTATGGCACGTTTTATGCAATAAGAAACTATTACTATGAAAAATTAGTAACCTGATTGCCAACTGCAGTTTGGAGAGTTGCAGGTTGAAATAACACCAGATAAGGCCAATATCGGTGCTGTAATTGGATTTGTTTTCGGGTAAGTTGCCAAGTTCAACTAGACTTATATAAGACAAAGGATGGAGAAGGGGAAAACTTAGTTCTTGTTTATATTCGGAATGTAGGATTCTTTCGTGGGAAATTGCTCAGGGAATTCAAAACATTCCGGACAGTTCTTTGGAGTATGCAAACGACAACGCTTTGCTGCTTGCTAAGGTGCTTTGAAATAACATCTCACTCGCATCACTTCAACTTGTTTCTGTTACCTACTGACATCTGATTATCAAAATCTCTTAATTTTCGGCTGCAGTCTTTAAAGGGAGCATTGCTTGCTCTTTTCTACTTCTCAACGTTCTTGTCTGCATTTACCTCCGGGGGACTTCTTCTACTTGGGTTTCAGCTCAAATCAAAGAAAGGTTGAGCTTTAGGTTTGCCTTCCCTCAGTTTTGCTTGTAAATGGTGTATATGCACGGTCTAAGTTTGTGAGTAATGTTAGTGTACTAATGTGTATAATAATGGAAGTTATCGATGTTTAAGAAATACTAATGAATGAATAAATTAAAGTGGAACAGGTAATGCTGGGAAACATTATGCGGCATTATATGTGGGAACACATCCTGTAGCAAAATTGTACGAAATCATCAATGATAAATTAGATTGTTTGAAAAAATGTTGTCCATTTCCACCCTCCATTAGGTCTCGTTAGAGATACAAAAAAATCGTAATATATAAATAAAGTATAAACTTTTTGTGAAATTAACTTATAACTTCAGTTGCTAACATAGTATTAGAATCAAATTAAAATATCTATCCTGATGAAACTTGCTGAGACTATTTATTATATCATTCCTATCGGACTTTTCTTAGATGGTTTAAAAGTAAAGTGTGTAAGACATTTGACTTCGATTAATGATATAACAGAATCATTATATATATTTATTTATGAGATTAAATTAAACATAATGTCACTTTATAGCATCATTCATCACGAATTTGGACCCACTTACTAACACTATCCATCATTCCCTGTAAGCATTAGGTAAGGTATTTGGATCTTACTGCATTCTCTATAAGCATTAGGTGAAGGCTTTTAAGGTGTTACTTCTTCACAATTGAATAATTATTGATTAACTAAAAAATATCGTGACTTGCGCGAATTTCACTCTTCCATCAATGAACATTCACTCATGCTCTTTGACATGGCCAATGATTTATTTAACAACTTATATAGTTGGCTTGAAATTAAAATCAGTATTTGTTGTTGTCAGTCACAAATTGATCTGAAACAAGCTTCTAATTTAAAGATTAGTGTTTTAAAATACTCAAAGATTCCTGTTATAGTAATAATTTGGATTTGTATATTGCCTTAAGTCCACACTCTCACTTGCGTATGTGATTTCTTTTTTAGTTGGAGTGGGCATAAAATAACAGACACTGCAATTCAAATTATAAATTCAACCAATCATTCATGCTCGTATTTTTTTGGACTAAGAATCACAATCAATCTACCTAATACAAATTTCCTGTGACATTTTTATCTTTTGGGACAATATCGGATTTTTTTTAATTATTAATCTTACAATTTATTATCATAACATTATTTTAATAAAAATACTGCCATTCGAAAAAAAGAAATTTGTCTTACTTCACTTATCTTTTAGAGATTTATTTAGTTTATGATAAGAGATTGTTGTTCATCCTACGAGTTTTCACGAACTATATCATTCGCGCAAGTATCAGTGTAATGTATTTAATCATTATATTTACTATCACGTTAATTATAAAGTGATTCAAGTGGAGCCCTAATAAATAAATCTATCACTGTTTTCAATCTAATTTCTTAGTGCTCTTTACTAGAACAGTTTTATTTTTTATTTTCTTAATATCCTTAAAACTTTGATAAAGCGAATGTGATGATGTAATAATAATATTAGTTCTGATTCAATCGTTATTTTTAATTCATGTACATAAGTATGATTATTTTCTTATATTCTTATATAAACTTTTTAACTTGAGGAGACATAATTATGTTAATAATTCTCATTTTTATTCACACTGAGTCCCTTGTTTTTTTTTTCTTTTTTTTTTCATATGATATATTTTTCTTCAGGTGTATGAGTGACTCCTTTGGTTATGGTTATGCGGTCAGTCACATCGGTGACCCCTTTTTTGTTATGGTTATGGTTATATGGTCAGTCACTCCGAACCATCGGCTCTGATACCACTGTTGGGATTTTTAGGGCTTTTGAAAATATGAGAGATATGAGATATATGATAGATATATGTGATATGTTATACGGAGTAACATGTTTTTGTATTTTATTGATATACTCTATATATAGAGCAAAATATAACAAATATCAAGTATAAAATATTTATAATATCTCACTTCTAATCTAAAATAATAACAAATTTCTAAAACTGAAATCTTTTCTAAAAACTAATTTAAATAAAAAAGATATTAAGTAATATTATCAAAATATATATATATATATATATATATATATATATATATATATATATATATATATTAAGCTGTCGTAATTTTTATATGATTTAACTTATGAATCATTTAGTGAGAATATTTCAATTTTCTCCCTACTAACTCTTTTATATACACACAATTACTCCTATTTTAAAATAAATGAGGTCAATAATATGAATTGATGAAACACTAAAGTTACAAAATCTTATTTTCAAAAACACGAATCAAACTTTTTAATAGAGCTAAATTATTGTCGACAAGAACGAAATTAATTAAAAAAATTATCTTCACTATTAACTCAATTTCTTAGAATAGTGTTAGGACAGTTTTCCTTCTCTTGTATATTGAATGTAATGTAATGGCCAATTGGTTGAGTGAGAAGACAAGTTGTATGAGAGTATTCACCTTACAATAAATTTAATAATCACCAAAGGTTGCAATTCTCTTTCCTACCAACTAATTCTCATATATTTGTCACAATCATGTGTGACGCACTAAAAAACATTTTTTTTTAAAATGCTACATATTTTTTTAATAACGGACAGTTGGTCATTACTTAAAATAACTGAATAAGTTAACTGTCAACCTTTTTTTAAGTTAGAAGTTTAAATAGTTAAGTAGTTATCATGGACTCAGCATTAAAGTCTAATATGAATGACATGACAAAACAAAATATCCTATAATCGATAGTGATAATTGAGTAGAAAGTACAATTGTTTAATATAAGAGAAAAAGAATGGAAATTAAAGGAAAAATTAGTGAAAATTTTTTAAATAATAAAATATATCAATATATTTATAAATAATTTAATTTTTAAAAATATAAATTATAATTGAGATAAAATTTAAATAAAAATATTAAATTTTTATAATTTTTATAAATAAAAATAATTTAAATATCAAAGTATAAATTAAATTATTATTTTTTGTTTTTATTTTAATTCATGAATTTATTATCTTTAAAATGTAGGTATTAATAAAATATTGATAGTAATTTATGTTAAAAGATAATTGATTAAGTAGACAAACATAAATTATAATTTGTAGTTGTATTTGATTATTTTTAGTTTGTCCAAAATGTTGTATGTTAGAATGGTAAATATCTGAAATTTTTGTTCATTTGAAAAAATTTCATTCAAATTAAGAGAAAAGTGAGTCAAGTTTATCTTTTCGGTGAAAATTTTGTTTTAAGTGATATTTTTTTTCACTTAAACGAAATTGACACAGAAAGCTTAGGTTGGTTTTGGTTTAATTTTCAAAGTGTTTAAATCGTTAGATTACAATTATAGGTAATGAGAGGCTAAATAGTTTATTTTGTAAATGTCATGAGTTCTAGATTTTGGATACTTAAATGTTTTTAAATCTTTGAAGGTCAACTATTCTTCAATGATAAATATGTTAATCTTCTATGTAACAAGAACTTGTTAATATGTATCTACAAAAAAACGTTATTGAATATTCATTCTAAATATTTTTTGTTATATACTTAAATATTATTTATCTAGGTGTACACAATGAAATAACGATGGATTAAATTATTTTACAAAGTTATTGTTGATAAAAATTAAAATAAAGTCATTTGACTATGAGAACATTATTGTTATATAAATAATGTTATTTGTGTAGTGACTAATGATGAAAGTACTTTATACATAAATATATGTGAATGCATATTCTAGACCAATATTTAAAAAATATTAAAAAGATTCGTCTATTATATATACATGTGGTATTAACTTTTATTTTAAATTACTATGTATGACAATTTGTTAGATGTGTAATAAAATTTAAAGTATTTTGGGTTGTTATATATAAAAATTATGTTTTTAAAATTTATGCTTATATATATATATATATATATAACTTTATTTTGATTTTTTGCATTTATGATTGGACTTGTACTTGTTATCAATACTATAAATCTTACCTAATGAAAAGTGACCTTTTAGTATAAATTTTAGGGTCACGATCATTGTACACACTTTCTTTTTTCAACATCCACTATAGCAACATGAAATATTATTTTATAATAATGCTTCATTTATATTTGTTATTATGTTAATATAATATTTTATTATTAAAAGTAATTGTAGGATAGTTTTTTTTTTTTTTTTAAAAACGGGGTGTCAAAATAAAATTTTCCTAAATATTTATGACTTTGTATAAAAACTTTAAAGAATAAACCTGAGATACAATCATTTTGCTTTAATAGTTATTTTTATATGAAAGTGAAGCAAATTTTGAATTGGAGTCATGTGATTGTTAAACAAGTTTTGTTATTTTTAAAAAGAACTAACATAATTGTTGTATATACGTTTGAACATTAATATTTAAAATTAGGTTTGAAATAACTTAAACCCTAAACACACAATTGTTTTGTTTATTAGGATATATATTTTCTTACAAAAGAAATCGTTTAATAAAACGATATTCTAAATTAAAAAAATGTGAATAAGAAATTCATGTTATGAATCATCATTTTTTTATAAAGGATTATGTTTTTTATTCTTAAATTATAGTATTTCATTACTAAATTAAATTATAAAATATTTAATTTATGAAAATTAATATAAAACGTCATTTACAATTAACGAATATGAAAGTTAGATTTAATTTCATAGTGAAATTTTGTTTGTTACATAAAGATAACTTTACATATATCGTTTATTGTAAAGAATATTTTATATTAACTTTTATAACATATAAAAATTAAATATTTTATAATTTAATCTAGAGACGAAAGTATTATTTAAGTAATATATTAAAAAAAATATATATTTACAAAAGATCACTTTAAATTGATTTATTTTTATTAAAAAAAGTTAAGATTGTGTCCAATAACAACTGCAAGCTTGATAAAGGATATTTGGAGAATAACAATAAAAGAAATTACATTACTTATTAATATTTTAAAAAAATGGGATATATATATAATTTAAAAAAAAACAAAAATGAGAGTTGTCGTGTCCTAACTTATTGTCTCTCTTTTTGATAAAAAAATCTTCATAAAACATTATTTCTGTTCAAATCAAGTCTCATTTTTTGACAAAGTCACTATGCTGCTACAAATTTATTGCACCTTGTTCAATTTTGTTGAACTTTATGTACACATTACCACAGAGTAACAACAAAGAAAAGCAAAGAAATCTGCTTTACATTAATGAATAGAAAAATTTATAGGAAAGGGATAAAAAAGGTCATCTATCTTTTAGAAGTACATAGAAAGTCAATATGAAGCTGAAAAGAAAACTAATTAAATAAACTAAACAAAACTCAAAAGTAACACAATAGTTACAACACCCTATCTAGTAGGCCCACCAGTGCAGGAAGGGTCTTTGACAGCGGTTGTTTTTAATATTCTGCACCGGTTCGGGAACCGAAGCATATTGGGGCGAGGCCAAAAGGTCATAGCTTTTGGCTTCGGTTAAGAACCGAAGCCATAGAGGGAGCTTCTGCCTCGGTTTTCACTGCACCCGAGGCCATAGACCCTGCCTTTTGCCTCGGTTTTCACTGCAACCGAGGCCATATGGGCCTTTTTTTTTTTTTTTAATTTCGAGAACCCTTTTGGCCTCGGTTTTTGGGGC
>Ga0214542_1011174_pt1 | contig 12474 bp, 6 predicted proteins | sample CNSS1metaG_FD_160096 | JGI IMG/M metagenome (GOLD analysis project Ga0214542, IMG submission 160096) | Root nodule microbial communities from cowpea collected in UCLA plant growth center, Los Angeles, California, USA - CNSS1 | ecosystem: Host-associated > Plants > Roots > Nodule | place: USA...
GTGAGTGAGAAAGAGAGAGAAGAAGCTGAAGATGTTTGAATGTGTGAGTGGGAAAGAGAGAGAAGAAGGAGAGAAGAAGCTGAAAATGTTTGAAAGAGGATGAGAAAGAGGATTTGTGTGTGGGAGAGGGAGGGTTAGAAAAAAATAGTGAGAGACTGATTGGTTTTTGATTTAATTTTTGATGTTCAAAATTCAGAGAGATTGACACGTAACCATATTTTCCTGTTATAGAAAGTAAATTTTGAATGGAAGTGGCTCAGATATATTATAATATTGAAGAAGTTGCCATTTGTTAGTTTAGAATTGTATATAGTATTAGATTCAATTGAATTTCAAAGTAGTAACTAATTCTCATAATTATAGTTTGATCATATTTTAAGTTAAGGTAGAGTTTCAAACATATCTCACATTAAGGATATTGAAATGAAAAATATCAAATTTGAGAAGAATAAAGATATAATGAGGTGTATGATGGTTCAATTAATCTTACTTAGACTCCTAATAACTATGGTAACATATTATTGAAGTAAAATTTAAGTATAATTCAACCTTATAAACTAAGATTGACACAACGGTGATATATTATAATCTAATTATATTTGTAGTTACTAAGCGTCCATCAACCACTATATTCAAACAGTTAGAAGAAAATTACAAAGACTAAAGTCATTTAATGTGTTCCAATATTCCGTTCTCATAAGCTTCTAAATGCCTATGCAATTTCTAACCCTACATTCAATTTTAATGTTATTTCTCCAGCCTTTCAAAATCCTTTGTTTTGTCTTATCAACTATTCTGCTCTGGTGCCAGCTTGCCAACCACAGACTCAAGAGTTGTACACAGTGCACCTGAATTTAATAAAACCGATTTCTCAATTCTTAATTCTATAGCAACCATGCTAAAACTTTGAACACACTGTATTACACCACAAAATACAAAATAATGTACATAAGATATTTCTCAACTTTTTTAGACTTCTGTTTTCTTCTGAACTTTTACTAGAAGAAAGGCCAAAACTTAACAAAGAAAAGAAGAAAAATGGAGATTCCAAAAGAAACATGACTCCCCCTTCATCAACTCCAGCCACTGTCTTCTTTTCTTAATCTCTTTTATTATCCCTTAAACCCCATCATTTTCCAATACTTATTTAGCAAATAACACAGCCAGTTGGATTCTCTTCCACTGTTCTGTAATAGTAATATGGATATGGTTGCTGTCTAGTTTGGTTAAAATATGCTTCATACACCTTCAGAGCTTCAGCATATTCCTCCTTTGGATCTTTCTTGGCTTCTGGCTTCTTCTCTTCCTTCTTTGGTTCTTCCTTTTTCTCTTCCTTCGCAGGTCCAACTGAAAGTATGTCAGCATGACACAGTTTTTTAAGCTTTATCGCCACTTTAACAGAATCCACACTCCCAATTACGGTCATTTTCTGGTCCTTCATGTCCACAGAGACTGATTCAACCCCTGAAAAAATCACCCCAGCAAATTCAATTTTGTGTTCCATCTGGTCTTGCCCTTGAACAACAAAAAACAGATAATTAACATGGCAGAGATGGTTGAATGTTGAGATTCCTTACCTGAAATTCCAGACACTCTCTTCATGGCCTTTTTCTTGATTTTGTCATCATAGAGTTCCACCTTCAGTACCACTTTCTGTCAAACATAATGCAGGCAACTTTTAGGATCTATTGTTGTAACAAATTCTAAGCATGAAGATTCCAAAACAAGTTACGACTTCAACAGTAAAAGAAAAAGGAACAGAAAGGTTTGCAATTTGACCTCAGAAACTTGATCTAAACAATTTTGAGTATCAAACAGTACTTAAAAGATCTGAACTCAATTTTGGAAATCATGTTTGAAAATTGAGGATGGAAACAGAGCAAAAGTCACAAAATTTAAGAACTGAATTTACATGTGATAGTTGAGATGTGATATTAGAGTGAAGATTTCTAGAATGATGCCTTTTATAGAAAGCATAGAAAACTTGAAAAAGGGTTAAATTCTTACCATCATAATGATTCAAAGATGGGAACTTTCTGGGGAAAATCGAAGAGGGGGAAAGAGGGTTATGAGGGAGGAGTGAAGAGATTGTTGTAATTGAAGTGTTAAAAAGTTGAAGGTGAAAGGGTGGTTATATAGTCGATGAGAAATGGTATATAAGACAAAGTCAACTTAAAGTAGTGTTTGGTTGGGTGATTTAGTCAGCAATGTACATCCGTTTTAGACCCCAAAAGTCATTTTGGGGTCTACACTCGGTTTTGTTAATTGCCACGAAAGGAACATCATGGACGGATTCAAGATAGTGTCCCTGCAAATCTGACTTCTGAATTTCTTTGAAGCTCTCTGCCTCATTTCTTCGAATGTTTCTGTGAGTCTAGAGTTTTATATTTTTGGATTTGTTATTATTAATTTTTTATTGTGTTTTCATAATATATTAATGTTAATATATTCCTAAAATTTTAATATCTTATTTTAAAAGGTATTTTGACAGCACCTTATAAAGACAATAGATAAAAATAAAAGAATACAAGACATAGAAATCACACCAAATTTAGGATAAAGATTATACCCTTCAGACAGATAAACTATACTTATTAGGAAAAAATCTAAATAAATTACAAAGGTATAACATTAAATCACTTGTAATATTCTCTATAAATAAAAGTAAAATGAGTTAAATATATTTTTAGTCTTTCATTTTTAAAAAATATTAGATTTAATCATTTTAATCAAATTTAATTAAGTTTATTTGACGTTTTAAACATATTTCATGATAGTATTGAAGATTGAAATTGTATACACCTTTTGACACACGTTTCTTCTTCGATATTAATTTAAATACAATTATGAAACGTCAAAAAAACTTAACAAAATCCGGTTAAAAAAAGTAGATGTAGACACTGTAAGAAATTTTTTAAATAACAAATCGATATTTTGGAGACAAAAAATAATTAGTCACTATAACTTATGTACTAATTTATAAACTAGTAGTTTTTTATATCTAAAATATTCTCTATTATGAAAATAAAATTATAATTGATTTATGATTTAGATTTTAAATTAGTCTCTAACATTAACTAACAAAGTTTTGGTTACCAAGAAATTAGTATTTACATTGGTGTCTAATTTTACTAATTTAGACACTAATTTCTTGGTACTTAATGTTTAATTCACAAATCAAATATAATTTTTTATTCATAATAAAGATTATTTAAGATACCAATAACTTATAAATTGTTGTCTAAATTAGTCATTATAGTGACTAAATATTTGTGTCTCTAAAATTAGTTACTATCTAAGGATTTTTTTGTAGTGATAACAATTTAATATGAATTTTGTTGGGTTAGTAAGATATCATGCCTAAGAATGATAGAATGTGTTGTTTTGAATGGTATGAATGGGTTTGAATACTAATACTTAGGATGCATTCTTTTGAATAAATGGATTTGAGGAAAAGTGTATGAATGGATGAATTTGTGTGTTTCTTTGAATAAATTTGGAGGTGAAAATGAGTGGATTTGAGAATAAAGTTTGTAAAAAATTATGAATGATTTGATTAATATAATGGATAACTTTTTTGTTTACTAGCTTAAAATATTATTATTACCAATTAATAAATAATATTTTAAATCAATAATATTTTCAATAAATAATTTATTTTATTTTTATTAAGATTTCTTTAACTAACAAATATTTATGTTTAAAAAAATACATCTAAAAACAATTTTGATATTATATTGAAAAGATAAACTATTAACTTTACCAAATCAATCAAATATACCAATAATTTTCTATTATACTAACTCACTTTATTTTGATATTTTTGAAAATCATTTCAAATTATTTAAATCAATACTCCACATTTACTTTTTTACTAAACAAAGTTTTATGGTACATATGCTTGAAACATTTGTACAATATAGTTAAGTCAACTCAACCACAATGAAAGGGTTGTTCTCTGTAGTAAAGTTTGTTTTCTTGTACTCAATACACGTGGCGAAGACCGTGTCATCTTTAGAACTTTTGCACCATCCAACTACCCTACATTTCACTCGTAGAAATTGAAGAACGGAAATTTATTATAAAAGTGTAATCATTGAAGATGTTTTCTTCAAATTTCACTCTGTCTGTGACGTCATAATTTCAAGATTGTCCCACGTTGTCGATCAGTCACCAGACACTCTTTTTGTACCATGTTTAACAGGTCAAATATGACTGGCATTATTAATCTTTCTTTTTCATTTTTTACCATCTTATATTATTAATCATTTTAATTATTTTATATTTTCTTTCTCGTCCTGTCCCAATAGGTTAAGAATCTTGATAGTTTTAGATAAAATTTAAATATTTTTAATGAATATATGTAAATAAAATATAAATATTTATTTACTTATTTATTAATATGACAGGCACGAATGTATATTATTTGTATAATTTAATAATTATTAGTGAATTTTATTTGAATATTGTTTTAAATTTAAATAATTGAATTAAAATTATTAATACTCGTATGCTTTTGTTTTTTTATTTAGACTTATGATATTGAAATCATGTTATAAATGATTACTTTAAAAATTTATATTTTGCATAATCTACATTTATTTTTTAAAAGATCAAATTAATTTGTATTAATATTTTATTGTATAATTTGATTTAAGTTGTATTTAAAAAATAAATTTTTATCTGTATATTTTAAAGATTTTATTTTAATTAATTTTATTCAAAATTTTAAAAAAATAAAGTATAAAACATTTGTGAGTATCCATAAATATACTCATAGGTATAAATAAATTATAAACAATTTTATGGATTTTCATCAAGTAAAAGAGCAGCGAAGATTTTTGTAATGAAATGAATAATGAATGGACACTACCGTACACAATCGAATCCGTTATCTTCTCTACTCATATCAACTTTTATGACAATTTATAATAATATTAAATAAAAGTTAATAAACATAAATAGTAATAAATTGATAAATCATACAAAAATTTAAATTTCAAATGCTAGAAAAAGCATCAAGAAAGATGATATATTACTCAAATCTTGGAACATAACATATTTTTTGTGGAATACGTTTTACAAAATGACAATTAATCAAACACCACACCGCAATTACTCTGTACATAATTATTACCACCTTGTACACACCATAATCTTCGATCTAAGATCATGCAAAATACTAACAAAACCAACAACATCACTACTTTGTCTTTCTTATCATATTGTCTGATATTATGTTTAGTTTAGCATATGACACAGGTATTAGGATTTTCATCGTAACTTGTGGCATAGTAACTTTGACTGTACTGTGGAGTCATCTGATAATAAAGGGGATAGTATGCTTCATTCAGTTTTACAGGAACAGGTAACTTTGCTGTCTCAACCTTATCTTTCTCATCTTTTGCTGGTCCAACCGAAACTATTTCAGTATGACACAATTTTCTTAGCTTCGACACTGCATTCACGGGATCAATGTCACCCAACAAGATCAATTTCATGTCTTTCACATCAACAGCAACCGATTCAATCCCTGCAGTTTAAATAATTATAAGAATAGTTAGAAGTCTGCATGAACTAGAGATAATAAACAAAAAATTTATTTTATAAGTCGATTTTGTGAAATTAAATTAGACTTAAAGATAGAATAATGATTCAAGAATTATAGAGAACAACGAGAAAGTTGTGGATTCAACTTTTTTACTGATAAAATATTAACAAACATTTGTGGATAAAAAGGAATTAAATTTTCTTAGAACAAAATCATTGTACCTGAAAGGCCAGATGCTGTCTGCATAGCCTTTTGCTTGATTCTATCGCCATGCAAGTCCACCTTCAACACTACTTTCTGTCAAAGAACAAATTTCAAAGAGCTATTAAGTTACTTCAAAGTTTTGAACATGAAAGGAGAAGTATTTGAAGATGCATAAAGAGAGTATATTTCTGACCTTCATTGTTGTTAAAACTTGCTTCTGAGTGCTATAAAGTAAGGCCAAAAGGTTATAGGAGGTGTTTTTTGTTCTGTAAATGAAGTTGTGATGAAAATGGTTGAGAATGAGTGATATTTATAGTAGCATATGGCGAGACCGAGAAACCGAGTGAAGTGGAGTCAACACAGGTCAAATGAAATAGTATAGTCTTTCTTCGAAAGTTTATAGAACAGTTTTGTTGTGTTATCTTTAAATTTGTGTCCTCTTCCTACCCTACAGTACCTTCAAAGAAAGTGCCAAGTCAATGAAATCTTTATATCATATAAAGAGTGTAATAATTGAAGGCCTTTTTTCATTTTTTCTAAAGCATATACCGTTGAGAATCTGATAGTACATACATATGGTGCTTAGTGGTTGCAAAACAACAAGATAAACATTAAATGATGATGTGATGATTGCTAAACTTTGGTGTTTACTTCGGTTCCTGCAATGATGTCAACATTGATGTCAACATTTAATGTAGAGTGGAAAAAACAGGTTGATGAAATGAAAGAATAAGCAGTAAAAATGTGTGAAGTAAAAGGAAAAAAAGTGTTTGAACATAGAGAACACAAATTTCGTAAGTGGGGGACAAAATAAATATTAATTTTTACTTCAATAATAGAAACAAATATAAACAAACAAACAAATATCAAACTTTACCGTTTTCATTTCTTTAAGATTTCTTTAAGAGAGAACCTTTGAAGTATATACACTACAACAAGAAAATGTTTTATTAACAATTAATTTTATGGTTAAAGGTTATTAGTCACTATAATGACCAATTTAAATATCAATTTTTAAAATAAAGAATTATTGGTTACTAAAATAGTCACTATTACAAATAAAAATTATAATTGGTCTTTAAATTGATTTCTGAAATTTAGTTACCAAGATTTTAATTATCAAAAAAATTGGTCACTAACCATTAGTTATCAAGATTTCTGCTACCAAAAGAATTGTTTTATAAATTAGTCTTTAATTAATTGTTAACTAATTTGACGACCAATTATAATTTTGTATTCATAATAGTGACTATTTTAGTAATTAAGAATTTTTTATTTTGTAAATTGATATCTAAATTGATCATTATAACTTACAATTCTTTGTCCATAAAATTGATTGTTAATGAAGCATTTTCTTGCAGTGATAATTTATATATATGCATGCAACATTAAGAATTACAATTGAACAAAGCATGATGGGAACTACATCTTCAAAAAAAATTCATTATCATCTTTATTTTTATCTTAATATTTAATGAATATAAATTTTTTGTCTCATTATCGTCACCACTAGGCGTGTTTGTATTTTTTTTCTTAATGTTTTAATATTAATTAATTATTTTTTATAAAAAAAATAAAAATCACAGAAAAAAACATGATATTATCATTCAATATCAAAAGAATATACTATTGTTTATTAAATCTCAAATATATTAAAAAGAAATTATTATTATTATATAAGTTTTAAATTAGAGTAAAGAAATTATTATTATTATTGTATAAGTTTTAAATTAGAGTACCAAATAATAATTGGATAAAAGTGAAAAAGTTATCTAAAATATCACATAATTACGCGTACATAAAATTTTATGACAACAAAAATACTTACTAATTTTGCAAATGTTAATGAAACAAAGTTGATAAAGTAAAAAAATATTTTTAAGAAATTATAAAAAAATTAAATGTTAGAAGTGAAATTTAAGCCTAATTCAACCTCATAAAATCGGCTTATAAAGTGAGGTTTGCATCCCACTTATTTACTACAAAATTGTCTTGTTTCTAGTCAACGTGGGATTTCCAACACATCCCATCACACCGAGGTATATACATCTCGTGCGTCCACTACTAAAAATTCTCATATTACATGGAATTTTTTTGCAAATTGCAAATTTGTTAAAAAAATTTGCAAGAAAAGACTTTTTTTTGCTATTTTTTCTAAGAATCTTAATTGGTATGTAATTCCTCCGTGGGTAATTATTTCCTTCAAAATTATAAAATTCGCAAGTATTTCCTACAAAATTTGTTGTGAAAAGTATTTTATACAAAACATTTTGCAAAAAAATTGACAACAATTTCCTGCAATTTTTTTTTCATAACAAAATTTATAAGTATTTCCTACACAAAATTAAAAAAAAAATTGGCAGAAAATATGAGTTTTTTTAGTAGTGGTGAGTCTAGAAATTGGTTGTCCGTTATCGGCTCGATACTAGGAGGAGTAGGATGTCCAAGAAATCTCGCTAGGATAGATTTTCTAAACAATGACTTTGATACCATGTTAGAAGTGGATTTAAGCCTAACTCAACCCGACAAAACCGGCTTGCACCCCACTTATATATTGTGAATTGACCTTATCTCTGATCGACGTGGAACTTCCAACATTAAACGAAATAATAAATTCAAACTTAAACATAAATTTTTAATCTTTTGAAGTTTAATCGATGTTGGATGGTGATAAAGACCATTCACGTAAACAACATTAAATTATTGCATTAGAATAAATGAAGCATCTTTATACAATTGCGGTGATAAAATTAAACTTATGAGAATGAGTTACAAAATAAAAATAATTATATAAAAAATCATTAAAATAATATTTTACATGATAAAAATTAACAAATAAAAATATTTAAGAAGTAAAAATGATCAAATGTGTTCCCTAAAAAAATATTTAGTACACTATTGAATAAAATCACACAAAAAAAACATGTATGATTAGGTGTATAGTAAGATAAAAAATATCTTGAAGATCTAAAAGGATTTTTCATATATCAAACTAGTTAAATAAAATGAGTTGTTTATATTACCTAGTAAACACTACAAGAAAACAATGAATCAGAGTCAGCCAAAAGAGGACTCTAAACGTGAAAAATTAATTCTATAACGTCGTCCAAGTGTCCCAACTCAGAGAGATTCAAAACTCATGGAAATTATGAAAAACTAGAGTCAACCATAAATAAACCCTAATAGCATTGTGTAAGGCCCAATTTTTCTGCCCTAATATTTTAAGGGTTGCCTTTAATCTAATGGGCCTAAGGGCTGACCCAAAGGGGAAAACCAGACCCTAATCTACCCTAACGTTTCCATTTCCCTCACTTTCAGAAACAATCTCTCCTTGCCTCCTTGAGCAGCTACAACTCTCTGCTAGGGTTTAGCCGTCAACCTTCTTCAAGCTAGCTCAAGCCAGGTTTCCACTCCACGTAAGTCATTCCTCAGCTCATGCTTCCCCTTTCTTGGCCTATTTTCGTTTTTACCGTTAGGGTTTCGTAGTAACTCGTTCCTATTCTGTTTTCCTGATTATTTTCGGCTCTTTGGCCCATCCTTAGGACAGTTGTGCTCACTGTGTGCGTATCAAAGTATTCTGCTAGCCTATTTCCAAGTAAGGGAAGCTAGACCCTACTGTGTTTCCCGTGAACTCTACTTATTTTACGAGTATTTGATGATTGAATGGACTATGTGGATATATGAGCAGATGAAAACGCCTGTTTGAATTGTTTGGGTGTGTGTGGTGGCTGTTACTCGAGAGAACAATGGTGAGCACTGGTTTTCTCGCCCAAGCGAGCCTGCCTCGCCTAGGCGAGATTAATAGAGGCTCGCCCAGGTTACTCCACGCGAATGGTCGCTCAGGTGACTAGCTCTGTTTTTGAGCGAGCGAGCGTCTCGCTGAGGCGAGGAGAGTCTCGCCTAAGCGAGAATGCGCAGAAGCCACTATACCTGTATGTCGAGCTCTCGCCTAGGCGAAGGGAGCTCGCTTGAGCGAGACCCTTCAGCCTGAGCGAAGAGTTGGGCGAGAGTGCGTTCTGGTTTGGTGTTTTCTCTGTTCTTGGATGTTTGGCTTGTATTTGATTGGATTATTATATAATGGCATGAGGGGAATGAATATGCATGAGTGAGAGGGTGTATGAGTTGTGAGTGACGGACTTGAATAATTCTTGGCATGTAATGAACATGAAATGGTTGGTTATGAAAGTGGCATGGTAATGAGATGAGTTGAAATTCTATATTCATGGATGAAGTATGATTAGTTGGTATGGATTTGACCTGGAATATGAAAGAGGTTGGTTATAAAGGTTGACATAATATATATACATGCATGATAAATATTACTTGGTTGTTTGAATATGTTTGGTCTGTGGTCAGTGCGTAATTCCTTGAAATCTCTAGGTGAGATTTCAGGGTCGTGCTTCAATGGTCGGGACGTAATTCCATGGCCCTTGTTAGTGGGTGTCCATGGTGGTGCCCCATCTATATAGTCTGTAAGGATTCAAGGTAAGGTTGCATCCTAACACTTTAAGGAGTCAATTAGTCTCACTTAAAGCGGACTGACTCTTGTGGTGAGAGTAGCAGGAGGCCTGAAACTCATTAAGGGTTAACATTGTGCGTGGGGGATTGAAACATTGTAACACTTGTAACACTTAGCTCGGGGGTGAGCAGAGATATCCACCACAAGTGCAAGCATCCGTTGAATCCGACCAAATTATATGTATCCGGATTAGTCGAGTCGAGTCGAGTCTTAGTGTATTGATTGGAAGGTCATAACATACTTGGATGATGTATGTATATTTGACTGTGAAAGTATACCTGATTGCGTGATAAAACTACTTTTGGCTCTAGCTTACCCTTCTATTTGTTTGTTGTGTGATCTATATGTGCAGTTCTTCTCTTTTTGCAATGATCATCAACTTGTTGATGCGAGCAGATGCGAGAACTATCCGCGATCATCAGGGTGATGGAGGTTCCGCTACTTAGTCGATTGGACTTAGGCTCTGCTCTTTATGTATTTTGCTAGGGTTATGGCCCGTGTATTATATTGATTAGTATTGTGTTTCTGGTTACATTAGACCTTGTAGCTTGTCTTCTTTTGGCATCGTGGTGTGTCTCATAATTTTCTTTTATAACTCTTGGATATATTTAAGGATGAGTCTTTACTCTGTATCTTTGCTCGTATTATTATATTGTATGACGTGTCATTTAAGTAAATTTATTTATTAAATGGACGTTACACATTAGCCAAGTCCAGTTAAAGTTGACTTCTGACATCAAAGCTAACACTATTCATATATAACTTAATTAAAAATATATTATATTAGGATCGCTTTAATTTAAAAATTATTGTCAATGCTAACTTAAAATTATAAATATTAAAATTAGATAATATTAAGATCAACGGACACTTATTTATTTTTAATATTTATTTTAATTATCGTTGATTAAGCCACACTAGTCTAATACTAACACAAATATTTTTACTTATTAAAAGAATTAAAAATAATTAACCCGGGTTTAAAATTTGATTGAACGGATCTATTTGTCAATCCAAATACTTTTAGTTATTAAACAGATAAAGTCATTTTAGAATTAACTTAATAAACTTTATTATTGTAGTAAATATGGAATTAACAACATATATATGTTACAAAATATAAAATTAAATTTATGATTTTGAAAAATTCTTTATAGTCAACTCCTATAATATCACATGTTATTATTTGAAAGTCATTAATTTGATGTTTGAGTAATGCATCAAATTTGTATCTAAATTTACATAAAATTTTGAAGGGAATACTAGTGAAGCAATGATTTTGTAAAAAGGTAAAATAAAGTAGAACGTTCTTTCGTGATATTAGAAGTTGAAAATCAGAAACCGTGTTGCTTTTATCTACCCTAGAGAGTTCCTTCATGGAAAGTGAACAAAAGAAATGTTACAAAAAGTAATCATTGAAGCTTTTGTTATCTCTTTTTGTTTGAAAAATGATAACACGTTCCTGGTTATATCCAGAAAAAATAAATTATGACGATGAAGTACCAAAATTTGAAGGTAGATAGATAGTATTTGTGCCACATGTTCGTCTTTCATTCACTAGCCATGCATTTCTTCTTTAACTTTCTATTTCACTATTTAAATTTAGGTCATTCACAATACAATATATTTTAATGAGGTTTTCTCTACTCATCACCATGAAGCAGCACAATGAGCATGTTTTAAAACAAGTGAATTTTTTTTACTATGGATCATTACGAATTATAGTGAAAAAACCTGAAATAACTGTTAGCTCTTATGATAATTGTCTAAGGTTTTGAATAAGGAAAATGATAGTTTTTTTTAAGAATATCTTGTATTCTTATTACCATAATGCTTATTTGTGGTTTTCTTTTTAATGTTTTTCTTTCTTGTCCTCTACAAATTCGAACCACTGTCCCTGCTGTGTACAACAATGCTGAAAATAATGAAGAAGATATTTCACAAAATTAAAACTAGGAAAAACAAAACAAAACCATGTAGGGATGGCAACGGGGCGGGGCGGGTACGGGTATCATGATCCCATCCCCATCCCCATAATAAAAATTCATCCCCATCCCCATCCCCAAACCCAACGGGTATACAATTTTTGACCCATCCCCATCCCCACCGGGTAACGGGTATTTTCTTATACCCATACCCATTTTTTTATTGTTCCATATATCAATTAAATATTTTTTATAAAAAAAATTTAAAAATCACA
>Ga0214542_1011175_pt1 | contig 12474 bp, 5 predicted proteins | sample CNSS1metaG_FD_160096 | JGI IMG/M metagenome (GOLD analysis project Ga0214542, IMG submission 160096) | Root nodule microbial communities from cowpea collected in UCLA plant growth center, Los Angeles, California, USA - CNSS1 | ecosystem: Host-associated > Plants > Roots > Nodule | place: USA...
GGGATGGGGATGGGAAAAAAGTTTGATACCCGTTGGGTTTGGGTATGGGGATGGGGATGAATTTTTTATGCGGGGATGGGTATGGGATAGTGAAACTCGTCCCCGCCCCGCCCCGTTGCCATCCCTAGGTATGAGGATGGGTATGAGATGTACATATCCCGCCATAATACCCATCTCCGCCATATCTCCGTTCTCGTTTAAATTATTAAAATCTTCACAATTAATTAAATAACTATATATATATATATATATACTTTCTATTTTTTATTTCTTCTAATTATTTTGTTTGTATAAACTCATTCGTATCCAATATATTTTTCATCTCATCATAAATCTTTATGTAATTATGTTAATATTCGACGGTCCCTGCTGCACGAAAAGAAGAAAAACAACGTTTATTTATTTAATGAACAAGGCACCTTACTCACCCATACCCATCATCCAAAACATGCACAAAGCTTACCAACCATCTCATATAATTCCTATGAACCCGAAAACATGTACACATCATGGGAACCCTTAAAATAATATCTTCATGTGCAAACACCACCTACTTCACACATAAAACACAAAACCCATATATATATATATATATATATATATATATATATATATATATATATATATGTATGTTCACTTTGCCTAAAAAAAATAACACTAGATCATATTTACTTCATAAACCTTTCATCCAAATTGATCAAAATTTAACCCCAAACAATTATCAGCTCAAACTCAATTCCTTACACCATAAAAATCCAATTTCTCTCATGCATCCTTCCTTTACTCTTTCTTTAAATGAATTTATTAAAAAAATAATTTCAATGCCCATACACTAAAGTTCATAGCCATCAAAATTACTGTTATCAAATTTACATCACCATGCTCCATCCAGAGAAAAACGAAAATGAATTCCTAAAAAAAAGAAGTGTTGAGAGTGGGATTTGAACCCACGCCCTTTCGGACCAGAACCTTAATCTGGCGCCTTAGACCAACTCGGCCATCTCAACCTCGTTTATTAAAGTATTTGATAACTATTGTTAAGAAGATATTAGCTTAATCTAAAAGTTGAACACAACATAGTATATTTAAGTTAAATTATTGTCAAGAAAAAGATAAATAAAGTGATCATCCATGTGCATTTGCCTAATAATAGTATGATCCTTTTAAGTAAACTAAAATTGAAATTGACACAATTAAAATCTGAAATCTAGCTAAAACTATTAATTATTTTTACATAAAAAAACATAGGTAGATAAGCTGCTTTATCATTTTGTTTTTCCAACTCGTGCACATCTTAATCAAATTTTCTACAACCCTTTGTTATTTTATCAAAGCTCACAAAACTAAAGAAAAATCTTATGTTGTTATGTGTTAATTAAATCTAGAGTTTGACCTTACAATATATTTAAGGCTTAATTGGTAATTTAGACTTTATACTTAGACTTTTGATTTATTTTGGTCTCTAGATTTTTTTTCCTCAATTGAGTCTCTATTAAAAAAAATCAGCTGAGTGTATTTTTTTGTGAAAAACAAGACTCAATGTGGTCCCTTTCGTTAAATTGGTGTTAACGCATTCGGGAAGTACCACATGTTAAAATCTAGGTCCATCGCGTATAAGGGGCTAGTGTCATAAATTAGGTCATCTTCTACTTGTAAAGTGCTAGTATCAAAATCAAAGGGGTTCCAAGATAGAAGATCACTCGTATTTTGATATGAGGTAGCCTTAGATTTTGATACGTAGCTTTTTCAAATGGTATTAACGCAAAATAAATCCCATTAAATCTTTTTAAAAGATTTGAGAGTTATTTGAGTTAAGAATAAATATAAATACCAAAAACAAATAAAAAATCTAAATATAGTAACAAAATATCTTTTAACCATACGTGTAATAAATATACTTTCTCTAAGCGAAACTTCAAATTTAAGTAAACGACAACTCTAATTATATACTTACAATACAATACTTTTTTTTCTTCATAAAACAATAGAGCTTTATAAATGCTAGAATTAATCTAGTACTACAAGAATGTGCGTTATTAGCTTCCTAGTTATGGCGGCAGATAGGTGTAGGACGCAAATAATATCGGCCAGACCCACGCAACACCGACACTAATATAAATAATTAATTAGAAAAAAAAACTTATCTATTCACACGAAGGAAGAAATTATTAATTAAAGATTTTCGACGGTTTGGCCGATGCAAAAGAACCAAATCGTTGGCGTCGGATGGCCTATGCATAACAAATTAAATTGTTTCCCTTGGCTGGCCCACACAAACACTCCTAAGGTAAAAAAAAGGGGGGGGGGGGGGAATCAGATTTCACTTTTCTCCCTTTTGTTTTCACCCCACCTTCGACTTTTCCCTCGTTCCCTGACTCGCCTTTTATTCCATGAGTGGGCGATGATGAGCTATGACATGATCTTCTTCAATGACAACATCTATTGGGACGATGCAGCTGCGACATGAGAGAATTACTGTGACGAGTGTGGAGACTTGAGCGAGAGAGAACGTGACGACGATGATGAGCTTCTTGTAAGCAACACAAAGTACCAACTCTTTACATGACACCTATGATCAATCCCTTTAGTGGATCAATCCCTCTAAACTCAAGCATTGCATTCAGTTGTATCTCCATTATCATTTAAAAACACTTTCCACTTAGTAAAAAATATCATTTCAAAGAAACAAATAATTAATGTCTATTAACTACTTTAGAATTTATTCATTTATTACTTGCATTTATTGACTAAAGATTCGTATATCATTCATAATTGGTATCGAATTCATCTCACATTAATATCCATCAATTCTTTTACAATTATTTATCTAATAACAAAAGGTTAACATTTTACATTATTTTATTTATAATTTAAATTTATTCAATGAACATTAATTATAATAAAATATTTACAAATCTATCAAAATAATAAAATTTAAATACACAAAATTCTTTATATTTTAATTTATAATAAAATACACTCAATAAATAATCCAATTACTATGATTAACTAAATAAATTAGGCTCCTACCCCCTGCACCCCATCTTTTTCTCTTGCACTTTCTTAACTTTTTAAAATCTCCATTCTATTCTTTTAGTTTATAATGGCAATGGTAATTGTTTTTTTCTCTCTCCTTTGCATGTTCAATGTCAAGTAGAGATGGAAAATAAATCCGTTTCCGTATGTATTACCTGAACCCGTCCCCGTTTTGACGAAGAATCCCCGCATTGACTGGGTATGGGTATGAGTATGGGGAATCCCTGACTTTTCAATTGGGTATGAGGATGGGTATGTAAATGTACGTATCTCCGCCATAACACCTGTCTCCGTTTAAATTATTAAAATATTCACATTTATTTATGTAAACATATATATATATATATATATATATATATATATTTATATTTATAATTTTTTATTTCTTCTAATTATTTGGTTTGTCATGAAACTCATTCAAATCTCCATTATATTTTTCATCTTATCATAACCTTTATGTAATTATGTTAAAAAGATGCATGTTAATTAAAATTTTTTTATGTCTCACATTTGAATATTTCTATTATTTTTAATATTTTTATTTATTGTATATTTTTCTTTCACACGATAATGTTTAATACTCTCAATTTAAGTATTTAAAGCACAAACCTTTCGTTTACTAGGTAATATAAAAAAATTCTTTACTCATTATTATTAGTTTTTGTTTCCTTTGAAGAACTTTTTTGTTTCGCTAAAACAATTTGTGTTATTTCTCAACCATTGAGTATATATGTTGATATTTGAAAAGTTTTCTTAGATCTCTAAGGTATTTTTCATCTTATCGTACTCTTAATTATACATTTGTTTTTTCTTTGTACGATTTCTTTCAATAGTCTTTCAAATTGTTTATAAACATTTGTTAATTTGTTAATGTTTTTATTTGTTGTTTATTTTCATTATGTAGAATACTATTTCAATCTATTTTATCTAATTATTTTTTATTTTTTAACTCATTATCAATCATACTGTAATTTTTTCACTATAATTGTATAAATAACTTTTATTTACTGTAATATAAAAATTTAATTTAATTGTCATGAATATTTTTTTATCACAATTCAACATAATTGAAGTTCAAAAGATACAAGATTCATGTTAAAATTTTATTATTATGATTATTATTTATTCTTTGTATTATTTGATTGTATTATTTGATCAAGTGATGTATTATAACTTTTATTAGTGTATAAAAAAGAGATTCATTAGAATCTAAAATATTGAAGTAAACAAATTTAAAATATATTTTAATTTGAATATTTGTTTTCCTTTTATATTTTTAAAAAAATATTTTTAAATTTTATCAACTAGGTTTCATTAATGTTTGTAAATTTAATAAAGGTTTTGGTTCCCATGAAATTTTATTTGGTATTATAATCTAAAATGTAAACAATTATAATTTATTTTAAACTTTTATTATGATTATTGTTTGTTCTTTGTATCATTTTAATCAAATGATGTATTATAACTTTTATTAGTGTATAAAAAAGAGATTCATTAGGATGTAAAAGATTGTAGTAAACGAGCATTTAAAATATATTTTAATTTGAATATTTGTTTTCCTTTTATATTTTTTAAAAAATATTTTTAAATTTTATCAACTATACTTCATTAATATTTGCAAATTTAATAAATGTTTTGGTTCTCATGAAATTTTAGTTGGTATTATAATCTAAAATGTAAACAATTATAATTTATTTTAAAGTATTTGATATCGAAAAAACAAACAACTATCCTTCTAATGTTGAATATTTGATAATATTATGTTTCCTTTACCATAATTTTTTATTATTTTTATAAAAATTAATTAAAATTAATATTGAAGTAGTAAGAAAGCGGGTATGGGTGTGGGTACAAGATTATACCCGTTACCCGGTGGAAATGGGAATGAGACAAAAATTTGATACCGGTTGGGTTTGGGTATAGGGATGTTGATGAATTGTTTTTACGGAGATGAGTATGGGATAGCAAAACATGTCCCCGCCTCGCCCGTTGCCATCTCTATATGGGGAATCTCTGAATTTTTCAATTGGGTATGAAGATGTACATATCCCCGCTATAATACTTGTCTCCGCCATATCTCCGTTTCCGTTTAAATTATTAAAATATACACAATTAATTATATATATATATATATATATATATATATATATATATATATATATATATATATACTTTCTATTTTTTATTTCTCTAATTATTTTGTTTGTATGAAACTCATTCGTATCCAATATATTTTTCATCTTATCATAAATCTTTATATAATTATGTTAAAATGATATATGTAATTAAAATTTTTTATGTCTCACATTTGAATATTTATATTATTTTTAATATTTTTATTTATTGTATATTTTCTTTTCACATGAGAATGTTTAATACTCTCAATTTAAGTGTCTAATAGTATAAACCTTTCATTTACTAGGTAATATAAAAAAATATTTACTTATTATTAATAATTTTTGTTTTATTTAAACAACTCTTTTGTTTCGCTAAAACAATTTTTGTTATTTCTCGATCATTGAGTATATATGTTGATATTTGAAAAAAAAAGATCTCTAAGGTATTTTTCATCTTATCATATCCTTAATTATACATTTATTTTCCTTTGTGCGATTTCTTTCAAAAGTCTCTCAAATTGTTTCTAAGACACACATTTGTTAATTTTTTAATATTTTTATTTGTTGTTTATTTTCATCATGTAGAATATTATTTTAATATATTTTATCTAATTATTTTTTATTTTCTAACTCATTATCAACCATACTGTAATATTTTCACTATAATTGTATAATTAACTTTTATTTACTACAATATAAACATTTAATGTAATTGTCATGAATATTTTTTTATCACCATCACACATATATTGGAGTTCAAAAGATTCAAGATCTATGTCAAAATTTTATTATTATGCTTATTATTTGTTCTTTGCATCACTTTGATCAAGTGATGTATTATCACTTTTATTAGTGTATAAAAAATATATTGATTATAATTTAAGAAATTAAAATAAACAAACATTTAAAATATATTTTAATTTGAATATTTGTTTTTGATAATACATATTTCATGAATAATACATATTTTGAGTTTTTGATAAAAAGTCCATGATGGATTGGATTGTTCAGTGAACAGTCTGTGATGAACTTGACTATTCAGTAATCTATTGAGAGGTCTTGATCTTTATTGATCATGATATAAAACTGATATCTTATTAATATTTTTTTTATGAGATATATTTAGACTAATCTACCGAGAGCAATATCATTTCCTGAAAAATTGTGATATAAGAAAGAGGAAGAAATGAGATTAATGATATGATCCATGTATGTATACTTAACAAAGATCGAGAAACATAGTAAAATAAATCCAAAACAAGTGATACTTTTTATGTATACAGCACCAATGGCAATTGCGGGCATAACAAAATTAAGCAACTTTTTTCAACTTCATTAAATTTCTATATTTATCCACTCTTTAGCAAAGAATTATTTTTATGTGGAACACTCTATCTTCATAATTTCTCTAACCGTTTCATCTAAAACAAACAACCTCCATTTAATAATATAAGTTCCTCTCTTTTTTATTTTTATTCTTTTACATTTCAAGTCTCTACTCGTTAGAATATTAGAGAGAAGTATAATTATTATAATTAATATGATATAATACAAATTAAAAGTGGTAAATGTTGAAAAGGATATATAATAACATTAGTAGAACATTATTTTTACAAATATTGCATGATGGACTTTCATAACAAATCTAGAATCATTATAGAACAAATAATTTAATCCTTTACTAGTGATATTTTTTGACTTTGAGATAGAAGTTCAATAAAGACAAACTAAACATTAAGATCATGAAGTATGGTGGCTATCTCCAAATTTAAAGATCTCACCTTCATGAACATGGCAAATTGAGGGGTTCAAATACAAAATAAGAATACTGAAGGAATAAGAAGAGAATGATAAAATGAAAGAAGTTTCTTTAGAAACTAAAGCAACCAAATTTGAAGAGAGAAAGATTATAACTTCCATTGTGAAAATTTGAATCTTATGGTAATTAAAGTTCTCAAAATTCTTAAAAAATAAGAATAAAGTCTCGACACTAGAAAAAGTAGAACAAGATACCATATCAACATACACAAGTTTTAAAAATTGTAAGACTGATAATAAAATTAATCGTTTTTTATTAATATGAAGCAACAAATTTCAAGAAGCCTATAAAAAAAGAAAAAAAAAAAGACATGTATGACATAAAAAGACAATATCTTAAGCACAAGTAATAATGACATGAAAGTTAACTTGTGTTTTCATCATTAAAAAAAATTATAAAAAATAATTAATTTAGATATTAATGAATAAACTAAAAACTAACTATTGATATTTAAAATAATTTCTATTATAAACAAAAGTTATAATTGATTTATAAATTAGAGTCTAAATTAATTTCTAACATTAATCAAAGTTTTAACTACCAAAAAATTAATATTTAAATAGTCTCTATTTTAAAATTAGTCTAAATCAGTCTCTAACCAAATTTCATGGATTGAATACAAATTTATACCTTTTTTGCAACCATCGATATTTTCCAATTAAACCCTCGATTATAATATAACATCCCTCTAATCGTATATTATAAATATAGGTATAATTGAAAGACGTTAATTAGATTTTCTTTTGTTTTGAAGTAAAATCAACCCATAAATGAATATAAAACGGTGAGAATAGATGAGATAAAAAGAAGAACAATTAACCCTTGCAATGGCTCTCTTAAAGATTATCTTTGTTCCCCATGTAAAGTTCACTTGCAGTTCCAATTAGTATCTACAACGTTCCAATTCCACTACACTAACTTTATTCTTTCCGAGTAGAAAATGAAGGAGAAGCTTCTCAGTTCCCAAAATAAAAAACAATAAAACCCTCTGATTGAAAAATGTGTGAATGATTATTAATCTTCCTTCTCCAAAACTCTGGGGGAATTTCTCTAGACACCAATGTGAGTATATATATTCACTCTCCTCACTCTCAAGTAAAAGTGTCTACTCATTTGTGTTGTAACGTGGTTTTCAATGGATTATAATAGGTATCATGATATTCTGCTAGTGGGAGAGGGAGATTTTTCATTCTCACTAAGTTTAGCTAGGGCATTTGGCACGGCCGAAAACATGGTTGCTACCTCTTTGGATTCCAGAGGTACATTTTTAACCAGATACATTTTTTAAACATTCTTGTATCAAACTCATTCTTTTAAGATTTTGTTAAAAATAATGTCAATTTTTTATGTGAATTAGATTCAGATCTCATTGGTATTAAATTTTTCCGGATGAATTCTTTCTTTGAAAGATTTATCATACATTTTTGTTCACTGATTTATGATGTTTAATTACATGCACAAAATTTTGAAGTGTCTTTGACGATGAAGTATGCAAAGGCATCACAAAACTTGAATGAACTTGAGAATCTTGGTTGCACCATTGTGAATGAAGTTGATGCACACAAAATGGCCCAACACCCACTTCTGCAATATCGAAAGTTTGATCGCATAATTTATAACTTTCCTCATGCTGGTTTTCATGGTCGTGAAAGTGATGCTTATCAAATCCAGTAAGTTAATTATGCAAAAAATATGCAAACTCTGCAGTTATTTTTTCTTAGCTTTATGTCATTCACACTATGCATATTCCAAAATAAATGCAGGCTTCACAAGAACTTAGTGAGAGGATTTCTGAAAAATGCTAACCTTTTGCTCCGTAGTGGTGGTGAAATCCACATTACTCACAAGACAAAGCACCCTTACACACTGTGGGATATCAAGTTGTTGGGAAATGAGGAGGGTTTGTTTTGTGTTGGAGAAGTGGATTTTAATCAAGCTCTTTATCCTGGTTACAGTAACAAGAGAGGATCTGGTTCGTCATGTGATCGAACTTTTATTGTTGGACAATGCAGTACCTTCAAGTTCAGCGCTGATTATAGTCTCTAAAAGAAATATTAGTATTATTGACCAATGTTTGGTGTTGGATACTACTCTTCAAGGGTAGCTTTTTTGGCTTTTTTGGAAGCATGAAAAGTTCAACACTGTTTTTCATTTCAAGTTATATTTAAGTTATGATATCATAGAATTTTGAATCTCCATTTCTTTCTCCTATTATCTGAACATGACATTATTGTAGTCTGATATAAGGTGAGACTAAGACGTAGGAAAATTATGAAAAATTAGTCTCAGCTTTTCAACTAATTCTTATACACTAATTGTTACTATTTCTAATAATTTAACTACATTAACAATTTTTCAAACATGTTTTGAATCCCATTTTTAGTTCGTATACGTTATGTGAAACCTTTATGTTTTCATGGGAATAGTTAGGCATGGCTCAAACAATTTATGACAAATAAGGAAAATGGATTTTATAACTTGTTTATACTTATAAAATGGAAAATGCACGTACAAAATATTAAATTCCTGGACCACCATTTATTAATGAAGAAGCTTACATAATTTTCAAAAAGGGAAGTTAATGAGTTGCAGATATACAGTACCACCATTTATGAGGATTTATTATATTTAAATTCAAGAACTATAATAATTTTGAGAATTTTTTTTAAATCAAATACGATAAGTTTATTTTTTCAACACATTAAACTTTTATTTTCTCATGTGTATATTGTCCAAAAGTTTGTTAATAAAACTCTATATAAGAAAATAATTTTTCTAAATTGACAACGGTTCATTACAAACTCTATTAAATTGCTATTTTGAATTGAAAAAAAGAAAGTGTTTTGTTTTTATCTCGGATGGAACCTGATGGTTTCGACAACCGATTCAAATACGTTGATTCACTTTAATTAAAGAAGATCGATGTAATAATTTTATAAGATTATTTTTATATTGATGATAACATTAATTTTATTTTTGTCAATTATTGATAAATTACTAAATATTCTAATTTAGATCATACTCTATAATTAATCAAATTCCTGTAATTAAATTACTAAATATTCTAATTTAGATCATACTCTATATATACCTATCTTAATAAGACACACGTTAAAATCATCTTTGTCACTTTCTCTTATCATTATGTTCTTATTTTTACTATTGAAAAGAATAAAATAGGAAATTCCGCTATTATTTATTCTTAAATTATGTTTTAGATAAAAAAAAGTATAAATTAGTCTAATATTGTAAAACTGGTTGTGCTTTAAATATATTTTTCAAATATCTTTGATTAATTCTTTCTTCCTGTTTTATGACTTGAGTTTTTCTTTTATATTTTTTAAAAGTTTAATATGACAATAGCTTCTTCTTTTTTTATCAATACATGTTACTTTACTGTCAACTTTTAATTAATTTATACTTTTTCATGAAGGTGGGAAAAACTAATTTATTGTGGAGTATATTAAAAGATGTTAACTGGAACTTTTATATATGGAGTAAATTTATAATTTAGTCACTATTTTTATTGAGATGGAATAATTTAATGAATTTTACATAAAAATAAAACAGTTAAAAAGTAACAAATAAATAGTAGGTGAATTTATTACATGTGTAGTGAGTGAATTTTGGTAAATACATGCTTATCAAAGGAAGAGAAATTCATATTACTCAAAGGACAGCACATGATTGGTGTTGGTGGGGAAGAGGAATTTCATCTTCTGCTATACCTTGGTTATAGTAATTAGAGAGGAGATGGAGCTAATTGTGATAGAATTTTCTCCATTGGAGAGTGCAGAACATTCATGTTCATGAGTTATTCTTAAAAGTTTTTATAGTATAATCAGAAAATCATGTTATTGATATTCCTTTAACATCACTTTTTGGCATTGCTTGGTATTATGAAAATTGCAGCAACATTAATGTTCTTTTTCATTTCACTATTTTCATTTCTTCTAGCTCTTGACCTCTTGTAAACTTATAATTGTGCCGACAAATTGGAATATGACATGATGTGTGCTCCAACATATTTATCGCTTTTAGTTTCAAGTTTAGGTAATGTCAACTTTTTAATGTTTTCAGAAAAAATGTTTTAGTTTGGCCAGACAACAACATCAATAAAAACGTAAAAGTTTCTTTTGTATTACTTGTTCAAAGTTTTGTATAGCCTAATTGATTGTATGTACAGAATTGGATTATATGCCAAAATTAGTTAATGTTATAACTTAGAGATCTACTCTACTTTTTGAATGAAACCTGTCTGTAATCTGTCACTGTTACCAATTGTTTCAAGCAAATCCTCAACAGGCTTAATTTCAAGAATTTCCCCTTCTCTGATAGATCCTGTTCCTTTGCAGGTGGAACAAGCCAATCTCCTCAGGTTGCCACATCGCTTGCACATCCCCAATGAACTGCAAGTAAAACATTGCAGCATGTGGCAAAAAAAAAAACATCAATGTCTCACTGCACAGTTCGTTTACAACATTTTTCTCATCATACTTCTACAGAATCTACTGTGTTATGTTTATCTTAATAACACAAACTCTACTCCTCAACTAAAACCATTCTGTGATGATCGCCTTAAGAATCTAGCTTTCAAAATTCACTTCATCATTCAAAAGTTTGTGAAAGGTTGAACACAATGGCATAGAATCAAATAATGAAGCACTTCTTGAAAAAGAATCACACACAAGATATATAGAGAGAGAACCTGCGTTGAGGAGAAGAGAAGAAGGCATCGATTTTGGTGGCTGCAAGGGTGGCAGAGAGGAGGAGAGCACCCACTCCCAAACCAGCTACTTCACTTGCTGTAATGTTTTCCATTCTCTTCCTCTATCTTCAATCTCTTTCGTGTCCCAAACCAGCTACTTCACTTGCTGTAATGTTTTCCATTCTCTTCCTCTATCTTCAATCTCTTTCGTGTCTTCTTTTAGTAGTCACTTCAATTACACGAATAAAAAGAATGATAGTTCTGCAATAGACAGTAATTTTTCAACAGGCAGTATTCATGTTCACTTATGAATTTTGTCGAATAGCTCATATGCATGATAGATACCAGCTTGCCCAAAAATTGGCAATTCTGAAACAACTTCCAACTAAACACTTTGGACCATCAGAGTATGAGTATGTTTTCCCTCATCTTGTTCCTATGTTTGTTCACTAGCATATCCATGTTAAATTACCTTTACACTGAGCCATTATACCTAGCTTCTATTACCATAGTTTAATATATTAAATAATACGTCTTTCAAGGCTTTTAGATGCGTGACGAAGCTTACACAATGCTACGTGATTTATTCTCCACACCAGAGAATGACAACATAAAGAGAAATTTGTAAAAAGGGTCACTATGACCATGAATTTGTAAAAAATGGTCGTTTGAAATTTTAATTATAAAACTGAGTCGTGTCGTCAGGGGATGACGACTTTAAAGGTGAAGTCGTCCTCCCAAAGGCCGGTTTCCACTTTTTTTTTTTTTTTTTTAAAATGAAGTCGTCCGGCTGA
>Ga0214542_1011176_pt1 | contig 12472 bp, 9 predicted proteins | sample CNSS1metaG_FD_160096 | JGI IMG/M metagenome (GOLD analysis project Ga0214542, IMG submission 160096) | Root nodule microbial communities from cowpea collected in UCLA plant growth center, Los Angeles, California, USA - CNSS1 | ecosystem: Host-associated > Plants > Roots > Nodule | place: USA...
TGTGAATTAAAGTTCAGCGGGTACGGGTATCCACGGGTACGGATACTATGATACCTGTACCCGCCCCGTTAACATGCGAGTATCAAAAATACCCATACCCACGGGTAGCGAGTATCCATTTTTAGTATTCATTTCCTACCTGTTGCGGGTTTTATCCGCGGATATCCGCAGGTACGAATTTTTTTGACATCCATAGTCTTGACCGTCGGCCGAGACGAACCGACCCGAGTTGGCTTGGGCCGACATCTGAGATGAGCCAGCCTAGGTCGGCATGGGTCGATGTCCGAGATGGACCGACGATCGAGACGGATTGGTTCGGGCCAACGAGCGAGATGGCTCGACAAGGGCCTACAGCCTAGACAGGCCAACCTAGGTCGATTGTCGAGATGGGTGGGCTAAGACCGATTGTTGAGATAAGCAGACTTATAGTGAATGTTTAATAATATATTTTAAAAAATATATTTTTCATGTTTAAAAAGAAAATTCATGACCCTGGACTTTGTGGCTATGTGAGCTTTTTTGGTCCCGATGCATGTGGACCAAACCATGTGAATTGGATCAAATTGACAACTCTAATGATAGGCCATGGAAAATTCCTCGAGTGAAGAGAAGGTATTCAAAATGTTAATGGCAGAAAAGTTGTGGGGGTAGTCACTATTAACATGTTAAGACGCAACTGTTGAATATATATATATATATATAATTTTATACAACCAAATGATCATATAGCCAGTCTCTCATAATCACATAAGCATGTTCAGCATCCACATCCTCTTCAGGAGATCCAGGCCGGTGAGCAAATCCGTGACCTCTACCTGGGAACACCACTACTTTGGAGCCCTCTCCAATTTTCTTCTGAATATTCTGGCTTTCACTTACCACGCAAAGTGGATCATTATCTCCTAAAATAAATAATACAGGAGCTTTTATATCAGAAGCAGCAAGGGGATCCATCCTTGTACCGTAAAAGGAGATTCCAGCACCAAAACAAGAACCATGGTCTTGCGCCAGCACCTTCAACACTTGGCCACCTCCAAAGCAGAACCCAACAACGCCAAGTTTCTTGGAAATCCCTGCAGCCATAAATTCATCAACCAGCCATTTTGTCCATCTGCTAATATCTTCTGCTATCCTCTCTGGGTTTTGTCTACCAATCCACTCTTCAAACACATCTGCCTGCTCCTTTGTCCAAGGATTTCCACGAAATAAGTCTGGAACTAGAATGCTGAAATTTTTTTACAATCATAAAGTGAAAACAGACACTATACAATGTACATAGTGAATTTTATAATACGTTGTTGATAAGTAGGTGTTGAGGAACATACTTGTAACCATTGCAAGCTACCCGATATGCAAAATCTCTAGTGAAAGAATCCTCCGACCCGAAAACATCAGAAAGAAGCAATAGGCCGGTTCCATTGTTATTTTTCACTGCCTTGAACAGATAAGCACGGATATTATCAACACCCTCCCCAATTGAAAGCTCTACTCCACTCACTAGCTCACATGCTTCATCATCTATCCCATCTTGCACATTCAGTAAGCTACATGATATTTTTGAGTCTGCAGCATCTTGAACAGGTCTTGGAAGATTCAAATCGCACTTTTTCTGAAAACATGCTGAAGAATCGCATTCAACAATGTAAATATACTCCATGGTCCAGAGAAGAGACTATTGTGTGAAGGAATTCAGGAGTTTATGTCTGGGATTTGGAGTCCAAAGTTGGACCCAACCCACTCCATGTATGCATGCCTTCTCAGGTGTAAAGATCAATTAAGCCATTGTGGTTTTGAGGAGGAAAGAGGAAATAAAAGCAGTGCCGTCCTCAATATGCATCCAAGTAACATTATAATATTCAATGTCATTTAACAATGAAAAACAACGTCAAGAAAGTGAGAGAATAAGAGATTAAGAGAATTTTGGTACCAACTGCGAGACATTCTAAAACAACAAAATATGAAATAGTTACATGGTTCATCTAAAACCAAAAGGTCACACCTGTAAAGGTAGACCATTTATATGCACTAACACCAGGCTTCTGAGAAAAACTCTTGGCCACTGTTTCTGTTTTCATCAATAAACAACTCCTTAAGACATCTAAGTACAAATCAATCAGCATATCACCCTTAAAATGGGAGTGGAAATGACACACCCATGGTTTTCTTACCCAACCAAGCATCATTTTGTTACAACAGCACATACAACTCTACCAATTTGAGTATTTTGAACAGAAATCATGTGATTACTGAGTCTTTCTATAACTAATAACAAAAAGGGGAGAAGAACAAAGGTGTGAGGGAGCGAATAACGTACAGAGGAGAGGAGAAACGGAAGTTGGGAAGAAACGGCACTGACGGCTGAGAGGCTTTGCTATGTTTATGTTTATTCCACTACAAACACAAACTGATCCTATGCTTGTCCTTACAACTGTTGACATCCTTCCACCAATTACCTCAAACCTCCAAGAGGAATGAATGTACATAAATGCTTGGTTTCCGGGGTAGATATTTCATATTGCTTCTATCCTTTATATTATCCTTTTCCAAATCAAAAATACTGCTCTATCAATATTTTTAAACATATAATTACTTTTTCAAATTTATATTATGATATTTTTATTATTTCTAATTAATAATAATTTTAGTGCCAAATATCTTGGAGTTAATAATTAAATTACGTTGGAATAACCACAATAATAGAATTGATTAATCTTATCCTGAGTAGGCGTTAGTTAGACAGCCAGCGCATTTTATATCACATGGAACGTTGCGACTAACGTACTCTTGTGATGTACACTTTCTCAGTATCCACCATTGGGGTTCGGTTAAAAAAATAGGCATATTCTCTCTCACTCTCTCCCTTTCCAAAGCGTCCTTTTCGTAATCGTAGTGTCTTTCATCAGCGTCTCTGTGATCGTCCTCTGTTCTGCTCTGTTTCTCCACTCGCTATCTTCTTCTTTTTTGTTTTCTTCCTTATTTATCTTTTACATTAAAAATCTTCTTGCTTCTTACCTGTTCGTCGTCGAACGTTCTCCACCCAGAAACGATAAAATCACTTGCCCCAGACAAAGGTAGTCAAAGGTCTGAATGGATCTGTGCGCTGTCCATGCGAAGAACCTTTTCCACACAAATTCGTTTTGCCATAGACCAATTTCCTTCAATTTGGGAAGGAGAGGAGTTCCTTTCAGAGTTGTTGATGGACGAGTGTTCGAGATCACTGTTCTGAGGCCAAAGCTGTACCGTAGAGGGCTTCGCCCATTTCTTGTCAGCGCCACGGGCAAGAAGAATAATGACAACTCCTCTTTCTCTTCTGGTCCGTGAATTGCTTTAATTTCATATTTACATTTTTTATAGTCAATAACTGCTTGTTTTCGACTTGGGAATTTCTTTCAGCTGTTTTATTCGTCTGAGATCACAATTACATATAGCAACATCACATGCATGTCAATTGATTTAGGGTATCTTTGGGTGTTAGGGTTTGGAGAGGAAGGAGATTTGGGCAATTTTTTTTTCATTTTTAATTATTGATAAATATTCTTTAATTTTATATATTTTATAAAATTAATGTGTTCTTATACGTTAATTGTTTGTTTACTTTTATAAACAATAATAACTCTAAAAAAATATTTTTGCTTCCTTTTGTTCCTTGATTTAATTTTGTCCCTCAATCCCAAGTAATTCCATGGAAATTGTAATCCTCCTTCTCTTATTAACTGCAATTGCGAAGCTTATCTTACCTTTGGTGGCCCAAGTTCCCAGTTATTTATTATTTTTATACTTGTTTGTGGATTTTTGTTTGTGCTGCTTCCTATCCCTCCCCTGGAAATTCATTGAATCTAGCTCAATATTCTACTTCCCTTCGGGGGAACATAAATCAATTCTGTAAATAGCTTATCATTAGGATTTAGTAATTTATTTTAACACTTTTCCATTTTTCAATTTTTTTTTCTTAAATATCTTCCAATCTTTTGCAAATAAAAGAAACTATGATTTCTATTTAACAAGATTCAACAAATGAAAGAACAGGTCCAGTCCAAAAATCAAGGATTTTGTTGCTTCTTTATCAAGTTCAGTCTAGAGCTCGCCTCTTTCCGTGTGAGAGAAAGCTTTATGAAGAAATGACGAAAATGAGGAAAGACTATAGGTTATCCCTTTGTTTAATTTGTGATGTCAGTTTTAAAATTTCCAACTTGGGTGCTATAATCATGCTTTTATAATTGTTTTGCAGTTGTGTTGCATAAATTTTGCCTTCTTACAAACTTGATACATAATTGTAATTTTAGAAAAGAATTCATTATTACCTCGTGGGACATTTCTGAAGTATGGACAATATGAAATTCTAAATGTGATAGTTTCTTATCTTCGAGTTTTGTGTACTTGGATTTAATTAAATACTCTGGCTGTGTCAATGATGTTTACACTGTCATCCAATTATAGACTATCATGTATGGTAAGATTTTCTTACTTTTTTAATAACTACTTTGGAAGTTATCCAAGGATGAGTTCTAATTGGTTGACTGTGTAAAAATCTTTATTACATTCTTATGCTGCTATCTTTGTTGGAGACTTGAGATATTTTTTGTTCCTCTAAAGATGCTTTCTCTTCTCTTTGTTCGGAAAGGGTTGAGAACAAATGTTCTTATTATCAAATTGATCTGATATTTATTTTTCTTTTACCAAATTTTTCATGAATGGGAGTGATATTTATATGGCATACGTGAAGCAGTTCTGTCTGGTGAAAACTACTTGGTCTTCTATTGTACTGTCCTTATCTTTTCTTGGGTAGAATTTGAAGACCACTTGTTGAAAAAATATCGTAGAGAAAAGGATGGAAATTTGGATTGATCACTCAAATAAGTATTGACGTCATAGTAAAACCACACTACCTAATACCTTGTTTTCCATATTATTTTTTTTTCATTTTATTGTTTTCTCTTGATAATGATATGATGTTATTGGAGTTCATTATGAATTTGTTGGTCATTACAGGCAATGATGAACGGTCTATGCCAGAAGGAGATGGTACTAGAGGAAACAATTCTGCTGATGGTAACAAATCAGATAGCAACTCTGAGAAATGTCATCATGCTAATCTGGATTGGCGTGAGTTCAGAGCAAAGCTATATAGAGATGAGCTGGTGATGCATTCATTCTAAATGGGATCTATATGTAGCTCTTGCGTGCCATTTTTAAGTGGAGGGGATGAATTTCTTCAATCTTATTCTTTTTTTATGTTTTGATGATCGTCAACTTCATTTCAAAAAAATGTTATTTCAAACATCAATTAGAGCCACACCTGTACTTTGTTACAGTCATAGAAGCATGTTTAATACGTTCAGAACTGTCTACTCTTGATGAATTTGTCAACAATCTAGGACACTTGGTTGATTCAGACAATTATCCTACACCTGTTCTGTTAACCCAACTAATGATTTATATTGGTGACCAGGTTTTAAGCCCTATAGGCTTGATTAATACGCTTTTATTAGTATTCTTTTTTACTTGTTGGTACTTGCAATACTTTTAATTATTGATGTGGACATAATCATTTATGGTTTAGCATATGTAAGCAATGTAGTGATTTACTTACTTGCACATTATATTTTGTTAATCGGTTTTCTTCACTTCATTAACAGAAAGAAATATCAGATACTGACACTCATAATCAAAGTGGAACTTTGCCCGATTCCAATCCTCTTGGAACACTGTGGGCTCATCCTATTCCTGTGCCTGAGACTGGCTGCGTACTTGTGGCTACCGAAAAGCTTGATGGTGTTCGCACCTTTGAAAGAACTGTTATTCTTCTTCTCAGATCCGGAACTAGACATCATCAAGGAGGGCCTTTTGGAATTATCATTAACCGTCCTCTGCACAAAAAAATCAAACACATGAAACCTACAAATCATGATCTATTAACTACCTTCTCTGATTGTTCTCTGCATTTCGGTGGACCTCTTGAGGCAAGCATGGTTTTATTGAAAACAGATGAGAAGATGAAGCTTCCGGGATTTGAAGAGGTAATTCCTGGGCTATGTTTTGGATCTCGAAACAGTTTGGATGATGCTGCAGGGCTTGTGAAGAAGGGGATTCTCAAGCCCCAGGACTTCAGATTCTTTGTTGGTTATGCTGGATGGCAACTAGATCAGCTGAGAGATGAAATTGATTCAGACTATTGGTATGTAGCTGCCTGTAGCTCCAGTTTGCTTTGTGGGGCATTATCAGATTCTTCAGAGAGTTTGTGGGAGGAGATTTTGCTGCTAATGGGTGGGCATTATTCAGAATTGAGCCGGAAACCAAAGCAAGACATGTAGGTATTATGGTTTCAGATTTAGAGACAACTGAAGAAGGTGTAATCAGGACCATTTATCCTCCTTTCAAATAAGTAGATCTTTATTCTCCTTTCCCTCTCGGTTATTGCAAGAGGAATTGTACCTTGCTGGGTTCTTGTAATTATACTTCGTTAGTATAGTTTGATGTAAGTATTACAATAATTATGTTAGCTGCATTTTACAATATACTTCAGAATTTCATCTATACCACAAAGAGCTCCAACAAACATTGAATTGGTATTTCCACAACCTATATGCGCGGATGATAATGGAATCTGCACCCAACCGCTACCCGAAAACCCCGAATTAAAAAAATCGATCGGAGGTCGGATCAAATAAGTTAAGTCGAGCTTAATTGGTTTTTTTGGACGGTTTCTGATTCAATTAAATTTTGTGATAGTATTCGATCTGAGCAAGAATTACTATAGAATTTATATTTGAAAGTTGCAAGTATAATTTATGTTGTATGCTTGCTCAAGTGTCCTTATGTCTGCATTTTAGAATATGGTTGTCTTTAGGCTAATAGCTTTTTCTATAATACTGAAGTGAAGTACTGGATACAAATTCCTTCATTTACAATACTCAATTCCAGGTTGAGCATTCAAACTCACTATTTTTTCTTGTGTAGCATCTGGTTTTTGTAAAGATTATAATGTGTGTAGGGCTTGTGAGTAGTTGTGTAATCTTTTTGGAAGAATTTGTTAGTTCTAATCAGGGGATCTGAATAGAATTATTAAAACAATTTTCTGGAAAATTGTTCACAATTGACCTCTCATTATCTGGTGGTTCTATAACACATTCACGAGTCTTTTGAAAGGTATAACCAAAAAGTAATATATAGTGTATTTAAAGGATTATTAATAACAAAATTTAGTACTAGTTTACCTCAATTTAGACAAATATCAATGATAAAGTGTTCCACTAAGTATAAATATTATTATTTTTATTATTGTAACTTTTAGCTTATATAAAACTATTTTGACGATGAATACATGTGTCTCTTGTTAAGTACACAAGGACTCTTAAATTTTTTTAGCTTCAAGTTGTAAGGTCTCATTTAATAATTAAACTCGATTGAATGAAAACGTCATACAATATAATATGATGAGCGAAGATATACTCCACATAATTATCCCAAAACTACTCAGGGGAAACCAAGGCACACCAAAATAAACACTTAATATTCAAAAACAAGGTAATACATGGGTCATGGCCCTAAATAAAACTTGGAGAAATGGAGACCATCCCAAAGGAGCTAAGCAGCGGAATCATCGTTTCCCTGTTGACCTCGGGTACCTCTCGCATCTGCTCACATCAATAAATTGATGATCATCGCAAAAGGAGAAAGACCACACATACAACCAAACAAGCAAAAGGATAAGCAAGAATGAAAATAGTTTGTCATACAGTTACATGTTATGACTCTTCAAACAATACACTAAGACTCAAACACGACTCATCCGAATACATATAATTAGTCAGATTCAGCGGATGCTTGCACTTGTGGTGGACTTCCTGCTCTACCGAGCGCTCTCCACCGAGCTAAATGTTACAATGTTTCATCCCCCACACACAAGGTTAGCCCTTAATGAGTTTCAGGCCTCCTGCTACTCTCACCACTAGACTCAATACGCTCTATGTGAGACTAACTAACTCTATAGAGTGTCAGGATGCAATCTTACCTTGAATCCTTACTAAATTATATAGATGGGACACCACCATGAACTCCCACTAACAGGGGTCATGGAATTACGTCTCGACCAAACTGAGGCACCACCATGAGATCTCACCTAGAGACCCATGGAATTACGCCCTAACCAAAATGAAATCATATTCCACCCACCAAGTAAATACTCATCATGCATATAAATCTCATGTCAACCTTTATAACCAATCCTCATTCATATTCCATGTCAAATCCATACCAACTCATCATTCTCAATCCATGAAGCCATCCATACATGCAACATGCCCAAATCATGTTAAACTCATTCATCACAGACTATAGATTATCTCATTCATACATAATCACCCAATTCATATTTTAAAAGCAAGATCAATACAAACATATAGTCAACATTTGAGAACAAAGAAACAACAAAGCAAGCCGCATTCTCACCCAACTTCTCGCTCAGGCAGAAAGGTCTCGCTCAGGCGAGAGGGACTCTCGCTCAGGCGAGAGGGACTCTCGCTCAGGCGAGAGGGACTCTCGCTCAGGGGAGCTCCTTTCACCTAGGCGAGAGCTCGACAAACAGGAACAGTGGTCTTCTACTTATTCTCGCTTAGGCGAGACTCCCCTCGCCTGAGCGAGACATCCACTCGCTCAAAACAGAGTTGGTCGCCTGAGCGACAACTCGCGTACAAGAGCTTGGGCGAGCCTCTGTTAATCTCGCCTAGGCGAGACATGCTCGCTTGGGCGAGAAAACCAGTGCTCACCACTGTTCTCTCGTGCAACAATCCAACAACACAACCCAAACATCGCAATAAGACATTTCATAAGCTCATAGCAGCATACAATCCATACAATCATGAAATATCATCAAAGCAAGCATAAAAATCGAAGATTTAGCAAAACCCTAACTTCCCTTACCTGGAAAGGGACTAATATCAGACTTTGACCCTTAAGCCAACAAACTCAGTAGCTCTAGAAGCATATTTATGAACTGGAACAACGACACAGAAAAGGAACGAGGTTACCACAGTGGACCTCTAGCGGAAATACGAAAAGGAGACTTAGAAAGGAACTAGTATGAGCTGAGAGTTAAGTTACATGAATTAGAGTTGAGCTTAGAGCTAGCTTGACCAAGAGGGGACCAAACCCTAGCAGAGTTGTTTGTTGGGAAGCAAAGAGAGCATGAGAACGGATTTTTTCTTAAAATGAGATGGGATTGGGAGTGTTATAGGACTTTTTGACAATTTTCTACATGCATGTGTAGATTGCTCATTAGGTCTCAGAGCCCTCTTTTTCTTTTTTGCATGGAAGTGTTTTCTTACATAGACAGCAAGAAAGAACTAGGTTAATTACATGCTTTAGGTCATCTTGGATTACTATTTTTTTAGTTTCATGACTTTCTATTGACATTCTTTAAATTATGATACAATGAGGTGGTTTCTTTATCTATCTATTAGTGACAACACTAAATCAAGATTTTTGATTAATGATTTGGAATAGTTCTTTGTTGATTTGCAGACAATCCGATATGAAATCTCAAGGACAAGTCTAAGGCTTCACATTTTAATTGGGCATCTATATTTTACATAGACTTTGTTTGTTGTCAGGCGCTTCTTTTTGTGGTTCTCTTTACATAGAGTCGTCTATATTTTATAGCACTTATCTGATATTTCTTAAGGACTCGTCTAAACCTTTCTAGCATGCAACTGACTTGAACTCATCTTCTTTTGATGATTTTAACCATGACTTGTACCTTTATCAAAAGACTTATTCTTTGATTATGAATGAATGACATCTTTAATACTTGTTATACATTAGATACATTATACTAGACAAACCAAAACTATTTTATTTCTTATGATTAAAAGCTTGGAGTCAATTAATAAGATTGAAGAAGTGAAGACTTTCATCCTAAAAATCTTGGCATATTTGCCTTAACACTTTCTTTTAAGGGCTTCTACTTCCTTCGCCTCCCTTTTTTCTTCCTCCACCCCATAAGTTATAATATTCCCATCTTACCCTTTATTAAAAAACATTAAAAACATTAAAACCCCAATTTCACATGCCCTTTCATTCCTTGTGTAGTGAAATCCTTTGCACCTTCCTTTCTCTTGCTTAATTTCATTTTCATGCTTTTCACGAAGCTAGATTGAAGGCGAAATCCCTAGTCGACATATCATGGGAGTTGAAAGATTGAAGATGATATTGCAAAATAGGGTTTTTATTTCTCATATGTTACAAATTACAAACATAATATATATATATATATATATATATATATATATATATATATATATATATAGAGAGAGAGAGAGAGAGAGAGAGAGAGAGTAGTAGCAGAGATAATATATCTCTGAAAAATAAAGACTTAATCTCTATAATTAAGCCAGTCCCTATATTGAAGCTAATCAATCTATATTTGGTAATTTATAATATAGTGAATCAATTAGAAATCTCAACACTCCTCCTCAAGTTGGTGCATATATGTCGATTAAGCCCAACTTACTTAAGAACTTAGAAAACACCGATTTTAAGACTAGTTTAGTGAGAATATCAGCCAATTAATCTTCTGTTCTGATTTTAGGCAACTCAAAAATCTTCTTATCCAGCTTTTCCTTGATGAAAAACCTGTCAACTTCAATATGCTTTGTGCGATCATGTTGTACTGGATTATGTGCAATATCACAAGCAGCTTTGTTGTCACAATAGAGCTGAATTGGTTGCCTAGGCGGATATCCCAAATCTTCCAACAGTAGCTTCAACCATAAAGCTTCAGATAGACCAAGTGCCATGCCTCTAAATTCAACTTCTGCACTTGAGCGGGCAACTACACTTTGCTTTTTACTCCTCCAAGTAACAAGATTTCCACCTACAAATGTGAAATAACCTAAGGTAGACCTTCTATCATCTATGGATCCCGCCCAATCTGCATTTGTATATACTTTTATGCCTTGATAATCAATGTGTTTAGTGAATAGAATACCCCTTCCAGGTGCAGATTTCAAATACCTTAAGATATGCATGACAACATTCATATGTTTTTCTCCTGGGTTATGCATGTACTGACTTACAACACTTAATGCATAAGTAAGATCTGGTCTGGTATGAGCCAAGTACATTAATCTCCCTACAAGCCTCTGATATCTCCCTTTGTTAACTGGTACCTGATTTGAATCAAGACACAGTTTCAATCCCTCTTCAAGACGAGTTGTAGCTGGATGACATCCTTCCATGCCTGTTTCTCGTAAAAGATCTAGAATATATTTTCTTTGGGAAAGAAATAATCTTGTTTTTGATATGGAAATTTCTATCGCAAGAAAATATTTTAGAGCACCAAGATCTTTCATTTCAAATTTACCAGATAAATAGTTTTGTAGAGCTTTCCTTTCCTCGGGATCATTTCCAGTAATCACCATATCATCTACATATATGCTAAAAGTAGTGATCTTACCGTGTTGTTTCTTTAGAAATAAAGTATGATCTGAATTGCTCTGATGATAGCCAAAAGCAATCATTGCCTCTAAACATCTTCCAAACCATGCCCTTGGGGATTGCTTCAACCCATACAACGATTTCTTTAATTTGCACACCTTTTGACTATGCTTCTTTGGAAATATTGATGAGGCTCCTTTGTCGCGGTCTTCACCGAAAAAGCTCTCCCAATCGGCGTTCCACCGATTGATTCTCGCTTAGAGCGAGGGAAACGCAGCGGAATGGTTCGTGTATAGTGTTTAGGCTCGAATCTCACTGGTTTCGGAAACCCTAAGAGGTAAAAACCTAATCTAGGGTTAGGATCGGAGCAGAGACGAATGGTGGGAGTACTCTCAACCAAAACTATCATTCATCAAAGCTTCTTTTACAAACAAACGGCCTGCTCCTTTTATAGATTAAGGGCAGCCATGAAGAGCAAACAGAGAATGCCGTTTAGCATTAACCTAACGACGAGAAAGAAGAAAGACAACCCTAGACTAAGGTTCGGGTATTGACGGCGTTACAGACTCGGGGCAAAGGTGTGGGACGCGTGCTTTGGAAAGCTAGCAAAGGAAAGTGGCACACGCTGCGCAAACTGAAGGAACCAACGGCTGGCTGTGTAAAGGTTTGAACCCTAGCCGCACAGAAATTGGTTTATGCGTGAATGAAGAGTCTTAGTCGCGAAACAAAATGTTGTAGGGTTGGGCCGTGTGAAATGCTGCAATCAACCCCTCTTCCTACGCGAAAGCTATTGGGCCGCAAGTCTCGGCCCATGCGGGAAAGAGAACTGGCACGCTGGACGGAAAGCACACCCTGCACCACTAATAATGCCCAAATTAAAGCACAGCCGAAGAATTGGGTCTGCACGCGTGGTCCGCATTGGTGTGATGCTGCACACGTAAAACAGATTGCAAGATCTGAAGGAATTTGCTGAAGAGATTGGATGCATGTTGAAAAGTTGGGCTCAGGCCCAATTGGGTTGATGTAGAGAAGAGTTGGG
>Ga0214542_1011180_pt1 | contig 12463 bp, 8 predicted proteins | sample CNSS1metaG_FD_160096 | JGI IMG/M metagenome (GOLD analysis project Ga0214542, IMG submission 160096) | Root nodule microbial communities from cowpea collected in UCLA plant growth center, Los Angeles, California, USA - CNSS1 | ecosystem: Host-associated > Plants > Roots > Nodule | place: USA...
GAATTGCAGAGCATTAGTGGAAGAAGGCAAACGGCTGATAGAATAGATTGAGTGTTGATATTCTATTTCACTGTTTTATTGAACCACTGCACTTTGTGCTTTCCTTTTCAATAAAATAATCAGCCTACGTTTCACTCTACCTCTCCCACTCTTCTCATTTGATATAACCTACAACTGTTCTTCGTCTACCTCTAACATCATTATCTGTTCGTGAACCAGTAGGCTACTTTGGAGTTCGTCAATTGTCATGTCTTCCATGTCATTGGATTCTTCAATAGAGCATACAACATAGTTGAACTTTGTTGTCATTGACTGCAAAAGTTTTGCAGTTATGACTAGGGATGGCAACAGGGCGGGGTGGGGACGAGTTTTGCTACCCCATACTCATTTCCGTAGAAAAAATTCATTCCCATCCCCATACCCAAACTCAACGAGTATCAAACTTTTGTCCATCCCCATCCCCACCGGGTAACGAGTATAATCTCATACCTATACTCGTACCCATTTTCTTAGTACTTCAATATTAATTTTAATTAATTTTTATAAAATAATAAAAAATTACGATAAAGAAAACATAATATTATCAAATATTCAATATTGGAAGGATGGTTATTTTTTTGATATCAAATACTTTGAAATAAATTATAATTGTTTACATTTTAGATTAGAATACAAAATAAAATTTCATCAGAACCAAAACATTTATTAAATTTGCAACATTAATGAAACCTAGTTGATAAAATTTAAAAAGTATTTTAAAAAAATATAAAAGGAAAAAAAATATTCAAATTAAAATATATTTTAAATGTTTGTTTACTTCAATTTTTTAAATTCTAATGAATATCTTTTTTCTACACTAATAAAAGTTATAATACACCACTTGATCAAAATGACGCAAAGAACAAATAATAAACATAATAATAAAATTTTAACATAGATATTGCATCTTTTGAACTCCAATATATGTTGGATGGTGATAAAAAAATATCCATTACAATTACATTAAATTTTTATATTGTAGTAAATACAAGTTATTTATATAATTCTAGTGAGGAAATTACAATATGATTGATACTGAGTTAAAAAATAAAAAATAAATAGATAAAATATATCGATATAGTATTTTACATGATGAAAATAAACAACAAATAAAAATATTAAAAAACTAACAAATGTGTGTCTTAAAAACAATTAGAGAGACTATTGAAAGAAATCGCACAAAGGAAAACAACTGTATAATTAAGGGTATGATATGATGAAAAATACCTTAGACATCTAAGAAAACTTTTCAAATATCAACATATATACTCAATGGTTGAGAAATAACAAAAATTGTTTTAGGGAAACAAAAGAGTTCTTCAAATCAAACAAAATTTAATAATAATAAGTAAAGATTTTTTTATATTACCTAGTAAATGAAAGGTTTATGCTATTAAACACTTAAATCGAGAGTATTAAACATTCTCATGTGAAAGGAAAATATACAATAAATAAAAATATAAAAATTAATAGAAATATTCAAGTGTGAGAGATAAATTTTTTTTAATTGACATACATCATTTTAACATAATTTCATAAAGGTTATGATAAGATAAAAAATATATTAAAGATGCGAATGAGTTTCTTGACAAACCAACTAATTAGAAGAAATAAAAAACAAAAAGTATATATATATATATATATATATATATATATATATGGTAACTTAATTAATTGTGAATATTTTAATAATTTAAACAGGACGAAGATATGGTGGGGACAGGTATTATGGCGGGGATATGTACATTCCTATACCCAATTGAAAATGTCAGTGATTTCTCATATTCATATCCAGTCAATGCAGGATTCTCCGTCAAAATGGAGACGAGTTCAAACAATACTCACATGAGCGAATTTATTTGTCATCTCTAGTTATGACATTCTCTTGCATGTTTTCACCACATGCTTTCATACTTCTAACAATATGCAAGGTCCTGGCAAAATAGGAATTCAAGGATTCTCCCTCCTTCGTCTGCAGGAATTCAAAGTCTTTGCGTAAAGCTTGTTTAACACCAATTAAGCCTTGGAATTTTTTCTTCATTAAGTCCCATCTATTTTTGAACGTTTCATCATTCAGAAGAATAATGTCTAAAATTTCTCTATCAATCGCTTGATAGAGATAATTATTGATCTTCCACTAGTGCAGATATGTGATTTTAGATCAGCATATTAGACCGGTTGTGGCGGAACCGAGCTAATATATGGTGCGATGGCAATTTTGAAAATAAAACGAGTAATATTAGATCGGTTGTAAGGGGCACCGATCTAATATGTAAATATTAGATCGGTTATGGGGGGAACGGATCTAATATTACTTTTTTAAATTTTAAAAAAAAAATCAGCATGGTGTATTAGATCACTTATTACCAGAACCGATCTAATATCTGGGTTTTTGAAACCCGCGACACCCTTTTCTCTTCTTCCTTCTCGCGCCTCACTGTTCCAAATAACCTTCTTTGTTCTCGCCGCGAGCCTTGCAGACCACCACCGCGCCATTCTCGCACCTTCGAACCATTACCGTTCAAGCAATAGTGAGAACCACCGAAGGTTCTTCGCTTCCCATCGTTCACCTCCACGAGAACCACAAATTTCTTCTTCCTCCCTCGCCTCCTCCACTCACCTCCTCCACCACGAACCACTATTGAAGCCGCACACCGAACCTCCGTCGTTCTCATTGCATTGAACCTCTGCCGTTCACGCCGCACTAACACCTTATATTAATGCGTAAGTTCAACTTAGACACTTAAGCTATTAATTAACTAATTCAAATCACTAATTAAATTTCTTGTTTAGGTCTCATTGGCAATTGGTGATTATTTGTCCATTGGAGAATACTGTAGTATGGTTATGCTCATTGCACAAGCCCATACCCTTAGCCATGAAAAATATTCTACAGAGGTATGTGGTGGTGACTTTATAATGTGTTATTTATGTCATCAAATATGTTGTAAATGACTAATGCCTTAACTTTGTAGTGCTCTAAATGTGTACAATATGTTGGGTGGTAAATCAACTTCATCTACCCAAAGCTTCAAAGTGATTTCTCCTAAGGTATAATTTTTCATTGACTGTATTTTATGTTGTATGATTTGGTCATTTTTTTCATATGTTAATTAATATAAATTTCATTATATATTAGTGTAATAAGCAACAAGGAAGTTTTGAGTGTGGATATTATGTCATGTACTGGATGTGGACCATAGCTCGTGCTGCTATCAAAGATTCTTAGAATGAGGTAAAAAAATAAAAAAGAATCCTCTTTGAAGCATGTTATCAAATATTTAACTAATATGTTGTGGATACTAATATGCATTGATTTCTTTGTACTTTAGGTTTTCGACAATGCTGAACCATTGGGATTTGAGAAGATTGATGAAGTGAGGACTGAATGAGCCAATTACTTCTTCCAGTATAAAAATTAGTTGATAGGTTTCCTTTTCTTTGTTGGATAGATGTACTTAGGAAATATTTTGGTCAAATTCATTGTTGGATTTGAATTGATTTTAATTATGTACTGGATAAACTGTTGTGCTGCCTGGTTCTGGTTTTGAATTGAATGCAACAAGTTATGGTTAACTGTAAAAATGAAGCAAACTTAAAAAAAAAAAAAACAGGCAATATTAGACTGGTTTCATCGTTAACCGATCTAATATAACTTATCTGATGTTTCTCTGTATGGGTATCTTTAGATGGTTATTTGAAATCGATCTAATATGGAATTATTAGATCGGTTTATTACAACCGATCTAATACGTAAAAGACATATTACATCGGCTAATATTAGATCGGTTTTGGAACCGATCTAATACACGCTTCAGAACCGATGTAATATAACCTTTTTGCACTAGTGTTCAAATCCTTCAACTTTTGTTCCTCCATTAATTTAATTTCTTCTTCTGTTGTAATGGCTTTGTTGGAGACATCTGCAATTCAATGCTATGCCAAATGCCAACACTCCTTCTGATCTAAGAAAATTTTCTATCAATATTGCCCGATGATCATAGTGTCCATCGAATTTAAGAATGGCTGGCCGCACATACTTACTGGATATGCCATTTCTTCAAGACGTGTCCAAACACTCACACACGTTTTGCACTCCACAAGTGTCTTCACTCAATCTCACCTTGATTAAGACTCCTCGCAGGTTTCTCTCACTCTAACCCAATTTGCGTTTTTGGTTCAGGCTACTGAAGTAATTCTGATACCAATTGTTGAAGAAAAGACACGTAAGATTTTTCTGAAAAAATTCTGCACTGAATTTTGTTATTGAATGCTGATAAGTGATACAAACTTATAGCCTAGAAAAATAAGAAAGTAATAACTAAACCCACTACGTTCAGGCAGGAGACGTGGGTTAGAAACACTATTTAGATTGAGAGCTTTAATATAGCTCCACTCCCCTAAAGACTCGGACACCAACTGCACACTTTTTAAATAAACCGAACTGCAAATAAGAAAAAATACAAAGAAATAAATATCTCCTAACAAAAACAACGGGTGTTGCTTCTTGTGAATATCTTGATTCCCTTTTCATTCATATTGAATCAAACAATACAACCTATACTTATGGACTGGGATTTGGCTTTCCATCTTAAACTCTACCAATTATTACAATTAAGACAGAAAATGATCACTAACTCCTAAATTTTCCTCTCTTAAGAGAATAAAAAACTGTTAAACATTACCTACTCTATTTAAGTTTATTCAACCAAAGAATTATGATGGTGAAGGAACTTGAGAAAGGCACGTAATAAAGGGGACAAGAAGATTTGTTTGTGCAAACGTTTGATTTTGGGAAGCTATGCGGAATGGAGGCATCACTCAAACTTAAGTTTCCACAATTATACCGTACCTCAAATTCAAAAGATGCAACTGTGTGCGTGAAATTGTGAGATGGAATGATAATAATTGGACTTGGGAATTGAGCTGGAGAAGAGGGTTGGTTTAATCGGGACTGAAGAGAAGTGGGTGTGGAAGAGGGAGAATACAAAACTTGTATCTATTTCTCATACATGCTATGTCTTCATATTTCAAAACAATACATACATATTTACATACTGAGAAATACAGACATAGATAACTCATTTGTGAGCTATTTCTTGGATATGTTGAGAAGTATGGTCTTGAATTTGTGAGTCTCGCATATGATTTTGAGCAAGCCATTTTGGTATCCATACTCATTTGCAGATTGTTCCAGTAACTCAACAATGGTGAGACTCTGAATTGCTTTGATGGTAACCCAAATCTTCTCCAGATCTCCTTTTCCTGTGCCTACAAGCACTGGAACATACCCTCTGCGACTTCCACCTTCTTCCATTCTTTTATTTTCCTTTCAACTTAAGCTGCATGTGGAAACACTATTTATAAGCTCTCTTGTGTGAACACAGAAAAACACCTTTTAGATCAATATGTCTGCAACCACAGATCCACTTGCCCTAGAAATAAGTATTATGTTTTCTTTTTGTCAACCTTTTTAGTTCATACTTCTTATTTAGTGAGATTTGAAACTAAATATTTCATATTTAGCTTATAATATATATTTTTTTCAAAGATAAAATAAATATTTGGTTTGGGTTATTCGGGTTTATTATAATTTACATCTTGATGTGTTCATCCATGACTACAATGATTTAGACAACGTACGTGACATAACATACTATTGTTAATGATTGAAATGTCCGAAAAAAATTCAACCGAAGAGACAAATGTTTTTAATAACAGTATCGATCATTCAATCCTTTTCAAGTGCAAGTGGTGCATAAAGCTAAAGAAAGTGGTTTACCATATAGGCGTAATTGCATTGACTTTAAGAATGGTAAGGAATAGCGATATGCATGAACTTTTGAATCATTTTCACTCACCATTAACTTGTATAGATACGAAAAGAGATCATAAGTTCATGACTTCAAATATGAATCCAAACCTTTGAAATTAATACAACGGATTGTGGATAGATGTTAATTAATGAGTTTTTAACTTCATCAAGCAACAAGAATCATAACCCCTTTTCTAATCATTAAGAGTATCAAGTGTTTTATTTAACACTCAGCTACTTTTTCTTTTTATTATTGATCCATTTAAGAATAAAGTTAAGTTCCAACTTCATACTCAAATTAAATAATAAACTCTAAGCTTTACCTAAATGGTTTGTGAACTAGTAAATAAACCTTGATTGAAGTACATAAATGGGTTGTGAAAAATATCAGTCCACTTTTTAGATAATTAATTATTATATCCAAAAGGTAATGAAAAATGTTTAGCATGTTATTGTGTACTATTTTATGTAAAAGAGTAAGAATATCTCCTAAATTCATTGTTAATAGCTTTAACCTTTTGTGTGAATTGAAGGCTATTCAGCCTCGAGGTTAAAGTCTTGGCCAAGAACTAAGTAGGTTGAATTAGATGGGTGTATGTTTTATCTGATGTTAATACATATATGTATATATGTTATTTTTATTTTCTCAGCTCACCCTTTCTGTTTGTGTATGGCGATGATCGTGTAATTCGCTACACGGGAGCAGATGTGGATACAGGTGATGCTGAGGATGCTCAGGCGACAGAGTGAGGACTAGCTTGGGGATTAGAGCTAGGAGTTTTTCACTTTATATTTATGGTGTTTTCATTTATGATTATGGATTTTGGAAATTGTAACATCATCATTATTACTATCTTATAATTTTGGCGAGTGTTTAAATATTTTAAAATTTTCCCACATTTGGGAATGATAATATCTTGACTTTTTAAATTCTTTTCTTGAATTATTTATTTATTTAAGTAATATTCCTTAGGGATGTTACAAGATCAGTCATGAAAACAATTATTGCAAGATCAACAATGGAATGAGTTTATTGCTCTCGAAATGGTTGGTAGTGAAGCTGAGTGGTTGAAAAATTTCTTAGCAAACATTCCAGTAGGAATGAAACCAACCCCATTTGTGTTAATACATTGTGATTTCCAATGAACAATAACTCTAGCTAGAAATAAGAACTACAATGGAAAGAACATACATATACAATTTCCATTGCTTATGTGAAGTCATAACGGAATCTAGCAAATCTTTGAGAAAACCCTTCGGAAGAAACATGATTTTAGAAACATCAAGGGGAATGAAACTTAACCACTTGCAAACAAACAAGTGATGGTAACTGAACCTTTGTGATTAGAGATCTCATGAATAAGGTTCACATTAGTAAAACATAGTCATTTGTCAGTTTTGATAACATTAGAATTGATTTCAAATCAATTTTGTCCATTCCTATGGTGTGTATGCAAGTGATAGAAACTACATTATTGAGAGGTTAAACTTTCTAATTAAAATTCTATGTGGTGTAAGAATTTTAGTCTAAACAAAGTTTTTAATGATTTTCATATCCTTTATAGGTGGTGTCACAAGTGCAAAAATATAATTTGGCATCGCCTAATATGCTCCGCTTTTAAGAAAAACAAAGTATATAATGACATAGTGACAATTTTGAAAATATTTGTCCAACTATAGGCAACGGTTCAAGGATAACCGAAGCCTATATCCTGACTGCATGAGTATAGCCTTCGATAGCCCATAATAACATGATGACCTTTTTGAAAATATTTGCATAACTATGGCTTCGATTCTTATAGTTATGCAAATATTTTCAAAAATGTCATCACATTTTGAAAGGCTTTATTGGATGTCAAAGTATAGGTTTCAATTTTAGGTTACCAAAGCCTATACCCATCTGCATAGGAAAAAATTGTGAATTTTTAACACCCACAAAAGGTCATGTTGCATAGCCTTGTTGCATTATTTTCCTCCATCACTGCAATTTCCCGTTTTCCTCCATTATAGCCTTTGTTGAGGTTCTTTTTTGTCTTCATTAGCATTTATCTTCCTTCTCGTTTCTTGTTTATCTTTTCCCTTCGTTCTTGTTTTTCCCTTCTTGCTCCTAAGGTTTTTTTTCTTCTTGTTTTGGTGTCACCGCTGCATTTTGGTAGCCATTGTCATCTTTTTGCGTTGTGGAGTCGCAACATTATAGGTTCGTGTTGGTCTTGATTTGTTGTGTTTAGGGTGCCATAACATTGTTGTTGTCTTGGTGATTGGTTCGCGTTTGAGCGATTGGTCTTTGTCACTCTCATTCTTGCTCTCAGTCTCAATCTCATTCTTGTTCGTGTTTGACCAAAACCTATTGCTTTTATTTATTCTTTTTAATCGTTTTATGCTGCGATTGTCTTGTAAATCGAAGCTTATTCCTAGAGTATAAGCTTCCGTTAGGAATCAAAGCCTAAACTCCCCATTTTTAGATCCTCTTGATATGCTTTGATTGTAGAACTGAAGTATAATAGCAAAAAAAACTAGTGTCAAAGCCCTTTGTTGTGTTAGTGTGTATAATTTACAACATACACTTGATGAAATCACCTATATAAGTGTCAAGTGATACTGCTTGTATGAGATCTTGGCGTGATCTTTAGAGTACTAATGAATATTGGGCACGCGCATAGCCTAGTAAACACAACAAAATGATGACAACAAGAATTGTAGGGGTTTATTATAATTGATAAAAGTCTCTATTTATAGATGATGGAAACGGATCAAATAACCACAACCCACGAGAAAATCCACAATAGATCCAAGATGCCCACCATGATTTGCGAAGAACCATCAAAGGAGGAGGAACAAACCTCTAAGTCGTTTCAAATGAAGTCTTTTGTGACTTGTGGATAAAGCTCAAAACATCATGCACCTAGGAGTTGTTGTCGAATATGAAGGAAAGCATCTCACGTTGCACCTTATCTTTCTCTGAGATTTAAACTGCTTTTGCAGTACTTAGCTTTTCCAACAACCCCTTTCATATTGCAAAAGGTAAAAGATAGAAAGAAAGAAAGAAAAAAATTGTCGGTCTCATATAAGATGTAATGCATAAGAGTTTATAGCAAGCTTTATGAATCGGTCATAGATTGAGAAATTTAACATATAGTGTAGTTGGTATAGCAAACTATATGAACCGGGGACACTTAATATGTCTCATTCTCTCATTCTATATATCCTTTCTATCTTTTATTAAATCATCGAGTTTTTTTAGAGTTCCTTGATAGTTTTGATATCCTTGAAAATTTTGGGAAGTTCATGTTGTATTGTGGGGGGCTTACATAACACACTACAACCCCAAGCGATAGTGGGTGCAGGTAAGCTCTGGGAGAAACACAAAGACAGGTGGTCTACGCTAGAATGTCGCCTTGCGGCGCTCAGGCAGCGCCAGGCGTTAGCGTAGAGGGTAGTGTGTTCTTTTGGCTTGCATTTTGTGTGTTTGCGAACGTTAGACTTGGACCAAGAGATGCTTGACAGTGTCATGAGCGAGTAGGTTCATGATTGGTGATGAATGCGTCATTAATATGAGCGAGGAGGTTCATATTAATGATGCTCTCGTGTGAGGATACGAGCGAAGAGGTTAGTCTTTAAGAATATTGAATTTACACGCCTCAAGAAGTCTACTTTGTTCATGATTTTGGTCAACTTATAAAACAACTTTTTACTATGCATAGTTTATTTATGGATATCACATTTCCCTAAATGTTTCTCAAAAGTATATTATGCATCACTAAATTTGTTGTGGATAGAGCGTTCCATTGAAATATATGTATTATGTACTTCTCAGTTTGATAGCTACAAAACATCTTTCTTCTTGAGTAAAATCAACTTAACCAAGATGGTGTAAAGATAAAGTTAGAGGGTGTCAATCTCCTTCATGCATAGAGTACACTACAAGAAAAATCTTAAATAATGACCAAATTTAGTGACAAAAAAAATTAGTCACTATAGTGACCAATTTAGATACTAATTTATAAACTAAAAATTATTGGTAACTAAACTAGTTTTAAAAAGTTATAACTGGTCTTTAAATTGGTAACTAAAGTAATTTTTATTATGAATTGATCTCTAAATTGGTCATTAACATTAGCTACATAAGTTTTGGTTACCAAAGAAATTAGTTTCTAAATTGGTCTCTAAATCATCAATTAGAGAGTAATTTAGTGACCAATTCATTTAGTAGCCAAAACCTACGTAACTAATGTTAGTGACCAATTTAGAGACTAATTCATAATATAAACTATTTTAGTTACGAATTTAGAAACCAATTATAATTTTTTTAAACTAGTTTAGTTACCACCAATTTTTAGTTTAGAAATTAATATCTAAATTTATCATTATAGTGACTAATTATTTTTTGTCATTAAATTTGATATTTATTTAAAATATTTTACGTAACTTTGGAAAAAGACTCCTACGGTGAAAATCACAATCATGCTGAGGTTAAGTGAGGAATATTGAGGAACAATGAAGAATCTAATCCAGATAGACCAATGGCCAAAAAGGTTTCAAAGTCTTCTATTAGGTAATGGATCATTTATTGTTGCCATGCCTAACTTTTCACCAACGTGGCAACGTTGACCATGGTGATGAGAAGATTGTTATAGATTCCGTATCAATATCGAAAAAGTTTTATTTTCGCATTTGCATTGAAAACTTTAACACTTACAATGACAACTTGGATATATCCTCTTATGCAATTTGTTGTTATTTGTACAAAGTAACTACGAATGTTAATGTTTGTTTACTACAAATTGTAATTTTAGATGTTGTTAGACTATTGAATCCAATCTCAAATATAAACAAAAGAAAAAAACTATTGAAAGATTATTTAAGTTAAAAATTTATACAAATTAAACTAATTTCATCCTTTTAATAAAATTTTCTTAAAACTGTATTTTATTTAATTTAGATTCTTTTTCAAATAAATTCTTTTATTATAGTGACATCAATCACGTGACCTTCAAAAATGAAAAAGAAAATATTTTATTTTATAAATATATGACAAAAAATTAAATAATTATTAGAAAAATCATTAAAATATGTTGGAAGTCGCATATCGACTAGAAATAAGATCATTTCGTAGTATATAAGTGAGGTACAAATTTCACCTTACAAACTGATTTTGATTTTGTGGAATTGAGTTAAACTTAAAATTCATTTCTAACGACATATTTCTTATTCTTACAAAAAATATAGAAGAAGATGGTAAATATATTTCATTTGATTATTTTGTTTAAGTCTTCCGAATTTATTCTTTGTATGAGTTAGATATTTTGTATATTTCTCTCATTTTTATAAAGTTTTTATGTGATGACATATATATTATTGATGAATTCTTAAAAAGTTAACTTACCTAGGATATTAAGATTCTATAATTATGTCTAATATCACTTTAATAGAAAACTAACGAAACAGAAAAAGTTAAATAAAAATAACTAATATTGTTCATAAATGTGAAATATTTTTTAATATATAGAAAGAATATAATATGATTTTATAAAATGGTTAGATTTAAGTGTTCTGAATTAATATACATTTTGTTGTTCATAAAAAATGTTAAAAAAAATAAAAAATTAGTAAATTTATACTTATCACTTACTAAATTGGAAAGATATTTAAGAACTATTCTTAAAATTCTGAAATGTGTTAGAGACAAAATAAAAAAAAAAAAAAACAAGTAGGGATGGCAACAGGGCGGGGCGGGGACGGATTTCGCTATCTCATACCCATTCCCGCATAAAAAATTCATCCCCATGCCCATACCCAAACCCAACGGGTATCAAACTTTTTTCCCATCCCCATCCTCACTGGGTAACGGGTATAATCTCGTACCCATATCTGTTCCTGTGTTCTAACTACTTCAATATTAATCTTTATAAAAGAAAAAAAATTACGGTAAAGAAAACATAATATTATCAAATATTCAATAGTAGGAGGATGATTGTTTCTTTCGCTATCAAATACTTTGAAATAAATTATAATTGTCTACATTTTAGATTAGAATACCAAATAAAATTTTATGAGAACCAAAACATTTATTAAATTTGCAAACTACAACATTGATGAACTTAGTTGATAAAATTAAAAAATATTTCAAAAAAATATAAAAGGAAAACAAATATTCAAATTAAAATATATTTTAAATGTTTGTTTACTTCAATTTTTTAAATTATAATGAATCTCTTTTTTATACACTAATAAAAGTTATAATACATCACTTGATCAAAATGACACAAAGAACAAATAATAAATATAATAATAAAATTTTGACATAGATTTTGTATCTTTTGAACTTCAATATATGTTGGATAGTGACAAAAAAATATTCATAGCAATTACATTAAATTTTTATATTGTAGTAAATAAAAGTTATTTATACAATTAAAGTGGAAAAAATTACAGTATGATTAATAGTGAGTTATAAAATAACAAATAATTAGATAGAATATATCGAAATATTATTCTACATGATGAAAATAAACAATAAATAAAAATATTAAAAAACTAACAAATGTGTGTTTTAGAAATAATTTGAGAGACTATCGAAAGAAATCGCACAAAGGAAATCAAATGTATAAT
>Ga0214542_1011183_pt1 | contig 12463 bp, 6 predicted proteins | sample CNSS1metaG_FD_160096 | JGI IMG/M metagenome (GOLD analysis project Ga0214542, IMG submission 160096) | Root nodule microbial communities from cowpea collected in UCLA plant growth center, Los Angeles, California, USA - CNSS1 | ecosystem: Host-associated > Plants > Roots > Nodule | place: USA...
GGGTTGGCTCACCAACCCACCTAAAAAAATTATTTATTTATTTTTTTTAGTATTCAAATATTTAAATAAATTTTTAAGTAACCCCTGAGATAACAATCATAGTAAAATCAAAAATCCATGTTTTGATCATGCTCACCACTAATATATGAAGAATTATTTCCAAGAAAGTATCCATTAGTCTAAGAAAGCATGACTAATATTACAAATTTTTTGTCATGCTATTCAACAAAATATAAATAAAAAACTATACATTTTTTTCATGCTAATTTAGAAAAAATTGTTTATAAGACGGTTACTTGAGTAATTTACTATAAAGATTATAGTTAAAGATTAAAGTAACAACATATATATATATATATATATATATATATAACTTGACAATCAAATTAATTAAACATTCAAACTATTCAAATATAATTAAGCAACATTCTAGCATTTAAAAATATTAAATTGTGAACAAATATAAAAGAAATAGTAAATAATTATTAAAAAAATTAAAAAGAAATTAAAAAAATTAAAAAAATGTAAAAAAATGTTGGTGGGTTAAGTGGGCCAACCCACCATCAACCCGGCTCGAACCCGTTTAACCCGTGGGTTAAGTGACGGGTTGAGTTCAACCCACTTTTGAAAAAGTTGAATTTTTCTCAACCCAACCCGGCTCGAACCCGTGGTGAGCCGGGTTGGCTCACGGGTTGAAACCCATTTTGACATCTCTAAACCAAATCAATAATTATACCTTCTATATATAAATTAGATAAATGCTTTAATTAGGCGTGATATAAATTAGATAAAATTAATTACTTTAATTTTGCTTTGAACAATTTTTAATAAAGTTTTGCTATGATTATTAAGTTGTAAATATCATTTTTAGTGTTTAAAAGTATTCTATTTTAAAACATTTATTTGATTCTATATATTTTAATTGAGAGTTAAATACGTAAATCCATTATCTAAAAATAAAAGATGAACTTTTGGTATTTTATTATCAATTCTAGACAAACATATTTTGGAGGTGGATGATTGTTGCATAAAGTTTGACTTAATCCTTCCATTGGGACAGTTTCTTGTAGTTACTGTTGCGGATTGCATAATTGTCCCGTCACAAAAGTCAAGTGAGTCAGGTCATAATTGAATCGTTGTGGCGAAAGAGTTGTGTCTTGACTAATGATTATAGCTTTTGGTCTACGGGTAAGCATTTGATCCTTACAATTAGTATCAGAGCCAAGATCACGAGTTTGATTCTTAGTTGCAATTATTAAGAGGGAGATTGGAATTGAAATTATGTGTGATAATAATTATGCTATACAACTTTTTAAGCATCCTGTGTTCCATGGACAAAGCAAACACATCAATGTGAGATTCCACTTTCTTCGAGACTTGGTTAATAACGGGGCAGTTCAACTCAATTTTAGTCACTCACAAGACCACCTTGTTGATATCATGATGAAACCCTTAAAGCTGGAGCAGTTTGAGAAATTACGAATTATGCTAGGAGTAACCAGTATAAAAGCATTAGTTTAAGGGAGGTAATGTTAGGCATGCAGATTTAGTTCTAGTTTATTGTTATGTTTGTTATTTTGTTGCTCTGATACTCCTATTGTTTAAGAAGAATAAATCACATGTTTCATGATATTAGATATCACATCTAGGCATATAAATGTAATTTGTGCAGTTATTTGTTTTGATGTAACAACTTTATATAATCGTATACTTCTTGTTTTTGAATAAGAGTGAACATTTATTTCTTCTTTTATTTTCTAGAATACCCAATTTTAACAATTGGTATCAGTGTCAAGGTCACAAGTTCGATTCCTGGTAACAATTATTAAGAGAGAGATTATTACGAGTTACACAATTGTCCCGTCGCAGAGACCAAATAGGTCAAGTCATAATTGATTCGTGGTGACGAAAGAATTATGTCCTAACTAATGGTTATAGCTTTTAGTCTACTGGTGCACTCAATCCTAACAATTACATCAAGTTTTAGGTTTTTGGCATTTTGTCATCGATATAGTTCATAATGTGAACAATTTTAAACTAATACCTAACCGGTATAACTTGAAAAGATGGAGAAGGGAAGCAAAGAGTAGATGCACGAATGATGCACATGAAGAAAAAATTCAAGATGGTGCTAACCTCGATAACACTGGAATATTTATGGCTTATAACCATTGGATTGGAGTTCCGACGAAGCCATTAGGTTCAAGTATGTACATAGAATAGAATTCCGAAAATTGAGAATATTCTTGTAAAGAGGTTAGAGACAATTACAATATACAGTCATACACTCACTATTTTGCTTGGGAAACAAAAGAATCTTGATGGTATTACTGTGTAAAACAATAGAGGTCAAAAAATCATCAACTACAAGTTGTAATTATCAAGGCCCAAATCCCTCAACGCATCGGTGGCAGCATCCTTACAGTTGCTATGTGTTCCCTTGGCTTTCCTTATGTATTTCTCAATTCCATTCAAAAGCAAGGTTGTTCTGTCCAATACAAAAGTTGCAACAAGGTTACCATAATGAGGTATTAGGATTCACATTCTTCGGTTTTTAGCAATCTTTTTATGTCACATTTGCCTCATGCAATATTTTAAAACCAAATCAGTTTTTGATTTGGTTATAAAAGATGTTCAAAGTGGTCAAACTGATATTAATTAAATAATGCATAAACTATTACTTAAAACATAATTTTATAACTAAAATAAAAACATCGTCTTATAGATTTTTAATATTCAATGTACACCTAAAAGATCATAATTCTTAAGTTTAACTTTAATGAAATACAACAATATCTAATAACTATCACAATGTTACATCTAAAACGAAAAAAAAATGACAAAAATGTAAAAAGTATAACGAATCAAGATCTAAAAATTGTAAATTAATATAAATGACTAAATTATATAATTTATATAAATAATATCGATAAAATAATTTATGCAAATTTGTAATCCTTATTAAAATACGTTTTTATTTGTCCCGAAAATGTCGGATTAAATTTTAAAAAATAAATAAAAAATAATCTTTTGATAACACTGTTCAACCCAGTTTTAAACCAGTTCGGAAATGTTCTGGTTTTTAATATTAACGGACCAATTACCAGGTCAATTCCCAGTACTGCATGTTCCGGTTTTTAAAACTACATTCATAGTAAATGCTAAAAGGCAAAGACTACATAACTGAAAAACGAGAAAACAAAAAAAAAATGCAAAGCAATGTATGATTAAACATCTTGCATAATAAATATCACGAATCATAAACTTGCCTGTTTTCTGGATTTCTCACAACTAGATTTCTGATCATAAGACAGGAGTTTCTCTGCATTTGGTGTGCTGCAGGAAATTTCTTCATGGCCTGAACAGCTAGCTCACCGGCCCCAGCTTCAACGGCACGGGCTGCGTTTTCAGGTGATCTTAAACAAAGCACAGAAATAATAGACATAACCTGTGCCACAAATAAAAGCAACAAAATAAAAAACAGGTACAAGATGTACATATATACACAAATTCGAAGGAAACAAGTAAACCATGACTTTTAAAGAGAATATTAGGTCCAAGATATGGTCTGATATAATTCTTTATAAATGTTGGTAGCAATAGCATGATCAAGTATATTAGGAGTCTGAACGCATTAACAACATTGTACTGTACTACACCTAGGCGGTCTAACAAAACACACCAACACTTCTCATCCTTTGCTGCTATAGATACACCGACACAGACTAGGGGACTGGTGTACTACACCTAAGCGGCTTAACCTGACTACGACCATGAGATCCGCTTACATAACCCCTCAAGGACGCAAACGATCACCATGTATATCGAACAATCAATAGTAAGCGGCATAGGCCGCTAACTTAAGAAAGTTGAACAAGAATTTGATAGACCTACAACACTACCAATCAGGCCCTTGGGGCCCACAATAATGAAACTGTGGGGCCTGGGTTTGGCCCAGGCTCATCTGCGGTTCAACTCACTACGTGGCCAGATATAATTAATAATCTATAAATATACATAGACCCCACGAATTAAAGGTACGCATTCATTAATCCCTTAATCACGAGATTTGACTTTCTGAGAATTCTTAGTTGACTTGAGCGTCGGAATCTCCTCCGCAGGTAACCCTCGGGTCCAAATCGGTCTAAGCCGAGACACCAGCAGATAGCATATGCAAGCCAGAAGAAAGCTTACTAGGGAGATTGCAGATTGAGGTAAGGTGAAATTCGTGTCTGACATCTCTTATTTGTCCTCCGCATGAACAAACATTATAAACCATGATTAAATCATTTACAAACTTCAATAGCCACTGTCCAATTGACTAATAGCTATTGAGGTTACTATAACGAAATTGATGTGCCCAAAACGAACAATTCAATACTTGGAGTAGGATGTTTTAGTCTGACTGTGATTTTAAACTGGCTTCCTAAATAGATATTGCACATTCTCACCTCTTGCAAAACAGATGGGTCATCGGAAAATCTGGATGAAAGTATCATCAACTTCGCCATACCTCCTTTCCCAACAATTTCACTCTTGTTCATGTCACTTCCTGCTAACTGATCAATTAAACCAAGAAATAAGTCATTTAACTAAAGGGAATGAAAAACTTTTAACTTCATGGAATTGAACATTAAAAGTTATAAGCAATCAAATAATGAATATGTTTAAGGTCATTTCAGTTTTACTTACATTACTCAACTACATTCATATCATTATATAAAAATTTACAAGTATAAATTGTGTTTGGATTGGAAATTTATGAGATTATTTACTGCAAACTCCAGCCCCTGATTTTGGGGAAGCCAAGTGAATTTCATCAGCTACATCCTCCCAAAAAAATGGATGGCATTCACATTTTTATTTTTATTTTAAAAAGATGCAAGGGATTTATCTAGGACACAAACAAAGCACTCTCAAATCCCAAGTGATTGAAATTATAACACCTATAATATGCAAGGAAAACTTTCAGCTCAAGAAGAAAATGTAGGACAACCATCAACACAACAGAGAAAGAGACAATGCAAACCCTACAAAGAACAAGTAGCATTGGAAACTATATTTTGCTGAGAGAAATTACAAAAAATTAATAATAATAATAATAAACAAATGACTTGGTGAACCAGTCCACACATTTTCAACCTATACCTTTGAAAGTAATGAGCAACAAACTTTAGCCACAGCTTTGTTGCCTTGTTCAGCACTGTCATTGATACATCTGAGTACTGCATCAACGCCACCTTTCTCAGCAATGGATTTACATATTTCATCCTGCAACGTAAAATAAAGATAGTCAACAAAGATAACACAAGGCATCAATGCAATGCAATACTTGTGTCAGCAAGTCTTCAGTTTGAAGATGTTAGCATGGCTAAGACAACATGCTGTAATGAAGCCAAGGAATGAATTATTCCATGGGAATAATGACACAAAAAAATAGTAAAATGGGACAGCTAGGAAACCAGAAAGCAAATAACCAACTCCAAGTGGAGAGAATGTCTGAAGGGTTGAGCCCATAAGAGAGAAAAAAGAAAATTGTTGAGGACGTGCGTGGTGTGATGCAACTCTATTCCTCCTCTCTCTCTGCCTCCTTTTTCATTCTATCAGCACTACTCTTGTATACAGTCAGGGAGTTGATTTTACTGTTCATACCCAATAAGGAAGCAAACTTATATTTTAGTTATTGTGCAACGCATGGTACGTTTAAATCTGGAAAAACATAGAGTCTAACAGGGATTAAAAGCAAAAGTCACCTAATAATTGACCAATGAGACTGCGAGTCCTGTATAAAGATACACAGGCAAATATACCACACCATTAGCCCAAAGTTTAATTTCCATTAACATGTCCACCTTGCCTCGTCTGAATCAATAAAAGGAAACCATTGCAGCAACTCAATCTTAGGAATCATTTACGGTGAGACAGTCCATAAAAACTTAGTTTCAACAGCTATTTTGAGACAAAGTATGACCGACAATTTGTCACCACAAAAATCACCTAAAACCATACAACTACATGTTTTATCTAATGGCTACATTCCTATGAACTTCCAATACAAACACAATTTTGCATACTCAACATAGGATTGGATATTACTCCACTTACATTTACAGCAATGACTTTCAAAGTCGTGCATGCTGGAACTAGGTCAGGTGAGCAAAGCCCTGCACTCAGAGAATCCACAAGAGCTTCTGCAATTCCAATCTTGGCAAATTTTCGTGCATAACCATACACCTGAAAACAGATCAAAACGAATACTTTTGCCATGATGTACACATAGCTGAAATGATAGCAGGTTACAACTTTGAAAGACATGAACTAGAAATCCCCCGTTCATATTCACCAAATTAAGTTCCTAACTTGCACACTTTTACTTCTTTATTTTCACGTGTCCGTGTACATGAACACCTATGACACTCCAGGAAATATTTGGTCTAAAACAATATTCCCATCATCAATTTTTCAAATAATGACACAAAAGCCTTGTTTTTTTCATTTTGCTTTCTTTTTCAATGTGTCGTATATTCATCCCATATAGATACATTTGAAAACAGCACATAAAGTAAAAATAGCACAACGAATGTTCAGTATAAACCTTTAACCAATTAGAATTATCTATATGTAACTACTATAAAAGTGAATGAACTTATACGTAATTGGATGATGCTGAAAGAAACTTTTCAAGGGTCGATGGGTTCTATTAGAACATGGGGAATATTATTAAAGTACTCTATAAGAAATGAAATAGCAAACCTAACTGACCCACAAGTCAGCGAATAGTTAATTAATGGGCGCAAATAGCAATGTAAATTCTGCATGAGCAGTTTCTAGAAACCCATTGTGAGGAGAGTGCTGAGACTCTTGAATTCTCACTAATCAATACAGAATAAGTTAGACTTTTCTCTTTATCTCTACCTCTATGTATTGTTGAGTTAATTCTTTCAATTCTTGGTACTAGTTAGTTGTATCACATTATAAGTAAATTCTCTTTTTGGAATTACTTGTAGTGAATTCATGAAAAACTATAAATGATTTCTACAATCAAACAAAAGTAATGATATACACATCATTGTTATTCGTCATACAAAAAGATATAGTAAAAGTAACTGAAACTTTTTGCAAGAGTTTAATTTTCACACACTGCAACTATAAACATTTCAAGATTGTCGAACAAACTCTGAAACCTCAGTCTCTAACTGAGCCGAATAGCAGGTGTGATCTGTGTTTTGTAAGGCCTTCTTGTTGTAATCAATTAGAATGAACTTATTATACATGAACTGTGATTAGATGACAGTGCAACAAACATTTAAATTCCTTTCATGATTACTTGTGAATTCATGACAAACAAGAATTGTTTCCAACACCCAAACAAGAGTAATGATATATGGACACATGCTGCAGAACAAATGGTAAATGTGTAAGACTTTTAAGATAAATCAAATTCTTGTAATTATACATGGACACATGTTAAAGTACAAACACAAAATTGACATCTTTCATTTCTGGCTATCTGTCGTCGTACCATATCTTATTCCTCATCACATTATATTACTTAACATGTCTATATTTCTTTCTCTACCTCAAGTGTCCATGGATAAACTTTACCGGATTTCTTCTACATCCATAATAATCGTTAGAATAAATAGTTTTTAATAGGATTTATTGTAAGGTGTTATGTGCTTTGTGTTGGACCTAGTTCTTATTTGTATCTTTTCGAATTTTCTTATTTTCCCTCTTATACATTGTGTCCCATGTATCCCAAGTTATTAAAAATATGAGAATCTTAAGAGAGGGAAACACACACTCTCAAATATCTTTCTCAAGTATAATAAACACACTAAGTGCATGTTTGGATTAAAGTATGGAAACTAAGTTTGAGCAGATTTCATTTTGCTAACTGAGTTTGCAAAGGCAACCTCGATACTACTTGCAATTGAATCCTGGTTTCAGGACAAATGTAGTATGCTAAGGTACTTTTAAGGAAAATCAAACATACAACCAAACTGAGTTCTCGGGACAAAACGTAAATTGGAAATGACCAAACGGTAAACCAAACATAGTCTAACACATCATCAAGCAGCCCAACTCACCTGCGAAGCCACGACACGATTGTCATCCGGCGTCAAAAGCGCCCGAACCGCGTCATACAAACTCTGGATCCCCTCGTTCTTATGCAACGACAAGATCTCCAAAACCAGCTCATCAACCTTCAACTCCATAAACGACTCCTTCACGATCTCATCGCCGGTCGCCGCAGAAGCCACGACGCGAAATCCACTGCTCAAGATCTCCACATCCTGCTTATTATCAGCCAGAAAACCAATCACAATCGTCGGTCCGTCACACCGCTGAAACGTGCCCGTACTCTGAACATCTGAAACGACAGAGAGAATCAGCATTCAAAAGGAGCAATTCAGAACAGTGGCGAAACGGCAACGGTTGATAAACGAGTAGTCAGAACCGTGAAGCAAAGTCGACAATGCGTTTAAAGCGGAGAGAAGGAGCGCGCGAGATCCGGTGGCTCGGGGGATAAACGAAAAAACTAACTCGACGGCGCCGTTTCTGGTCGCAATTGCCGCATTCGAATTTGCATTTGGATTTGGATTCGAACACAATTCGTGGAGCGTGTTGAACGCTATGACTAGTTCGTCATCGTCGGGTTCGGATTGGAGGTTCTTCAAGCGGTCCAAGCAGTCGATGACGGGGTTGGTGTCGCCGGGGACGGAGGTGACGATGCCTGCGAAACGACGTTGTTGAGGGATTGAAAAATGGAGAAGGTGAGAAGGTGAGAAGAGAGAGAGGAACCTGAGAGATCGACGCCTTGAAGAGTGAGGGTTTGGATGGCGTCTTGGAGAGCCTCCATGGGGTCCATGCCGAGATCGTCGACGTTCTCTTTCACCAGTTCTTCGAATGCTTCCTGCGAGATCGTACGCGTCGCCATTGCTTCTTCTTTAACTCTCACTCTCTTCCTTTCTTTCCTTCTGTTTCAAAGTTCTTGAGTTTTAGCCTGTGACTTGTGAAAGTATATGCTTACTAGGGTGAACTGATTTTGAAATGGAGATGAAACGGCGGGTTCTGTTTGGTTTCTATTTTATCCTCACTTTGCTTCCAGCTTCGTTCTACACTTTGTCTTCTTTTTCTATCTTAAATTTTACGTTAATCATTACATTTTATTTTAATAATTAAACTTTTTGAAATATTTTTGAAGTAAACCCCTCTCTAATTATTATTGATCAAGTAAAAAATAATTCATATAAATAAAAGTTAAAGAGAACATAGTTGGAAATTTGGTTTTTTTTCCCCAAATGATGCAATTTTAATCATAATTTCCAAAAAATGGTACACTTTTTTTTCAAATTCCCGATATGTGTGAAGATAGCACGAGAAGTCATGCCAAAGTGAGACGACTTTGATTAAGTTGTGCTGAAGTCGTCCCAAATTACAGAGACTTCAATATTTTTTATGAAGTCGTCACAAATAGAAACGACTTCACTTAAATTAATTACTTCATCGAAACCAAAGTCTTGTCATAATGGAACGACTCCATAACAAGGAAAGTCTTGTCATAATAGCACGACTTCAGTATTGGATTATTAGGAAAGTCTTGTAATAATAGCACGACTTTAGTATTGGGTTATTAGGAAAGTCTTGCCATAATGACACAACTTCAATATAAAGAAAATCTTGCTGTAATGGCACGATTTCAGTGTATTGGACTATAAAAAAAGTCTTACCATAATAGTACGACTTCATTTTTAATATTAATGAATACGTAAAGTAAAAGTGAATAAAGAAAAAAAATAAAAGTTAAAAAAGAAAAAAAATTATTTCGATATGATAATATTAAATTGAATAAAGAAGTTAAAATTTTTATTATATATATATATAAATTATACTAGATATACCAAGGTAAAGAAAAGAAAAAAAAAAGAATTTTTTAATAACAAATATATAAGATAACTCTGTTTCATCTTCTAATAAAACAGGCTCTTATAGATAATTTTCATGTCCTATTATTTAAAAGGCCTAAGTATACAACACAAACAACTCTTTATGGCTGTTATGATCTTTCACCAAAGTGCATTACAATAATTAAAATTTGATAAAAATCAATCAAGTTGAAGCTACAATATAATTTATTTGAAGAAAACTTGGGACAAAACATATAATAAGAAGAAGAAAAAATAACGATAGCAAGTTTGAATGGTCGGTGCAATTGTATCATGGCCACGGCCAGAAGGGACGAAACATTGGCATGACAGCAAACTTCATGGTGCCATTGCTGCAATGGAAGCCATTTCTCTCACCGCAGGCAAAGTAATGAGGCTGCCACTTCTGCAACAGAAACTTGAACCCCTCTCCTCCACCTTGCACCGGACTTGCCAACATCTTAGCCTTTTTTATGTCACACTTCAAGAAGCTGCCATAGTTTTTGAACATGTAGACACTGTGTGGGAAAGTGGTGGCATTTGGAGCATCATATTTGAACACTGCATAACGAATTCAATCAATCCATGCTCATTTGTTAGCATATTTCAATGAGTTAGGATAACATAACTGACCTAGAGTGTCATTGAGGTAAAATGGGAAGTTCTTGATAGCCCAATCAGAGTAGTTGTAGCCAAAGTGCCAATGCTCAGAACCACCCACAACAATCTGCCTTGGTTGTTGCTGTGTTTTGTTTTGTTGATGATTCCCAAATCTGGACCACCAATCAGTGTAGTTGAAAGCAGGGAACCAATCCTTGTTGGCCATGCTCACTGAAAACATTGAAGCACTCATTATAACTATTATCATCACTGCATGTGTAAACTTCAGACCCATTGTGGCTAAAAACAACAAGGGAATTAATGTGGTGAATGTGAAATGTGAAATGTGATAGGGTAGTTGTTGTTGGGAGAATGGTTGGAGTTAAGGGTATTTATATATATAGGGAGGGAAGTGAGTCGTGGAATAATATGGATCTCACTCCAATGTCATGTGGTGTTGCAAAACGGCCAAATCAACTTAACTTCATGGTAGATTACACATTATAAATAGCTGAAATCTGAATAGTTGGGTGTCTTTTCCCAAATTCTTGAGGTCAACTTTTTTGCCTCACCTATCCTATTTCACACAACCTGTGTTTGACTTTGGCGGTACATGTTCCAGGATCCTAGTTGACCCAAATGAAAATGTTTCCTCACCTCCACTAAGTTACTTTTTTTCATATAATATCTTACTATCATGTAATAAATTTAAAAATAATGAAATGTTGATTAAGAAATTGTATTGACTTGAAATATAATCAATTGTATTATGTAAATAGGGTAAATCTCATTTTATCAAACTGATTTTGCGATGTTAACATAGTTTTAATAATATGATATTCAAGGTTATCAATTGTTTATTGGAAGATTACTCGAGTAGCTATTAGACCATTTGCAAAATTTTATTCACATGATCGATATTCTCGGCGTGAATACTTGATGTCTTCATAATTTTCGGTGTGATTCGTGAAATCAAAAGTATTAAGATTCTTTATATTTTGATATATAATGCACAATTAAAGAATTTGAAAACATAGAGTGCAAGTTGGAAAAAGAAATTAGAAATCAAAACGTGAAATCAAGAAAAAATAAAATTGATCAAGTGATAAATTCAATAACCAAACAACTCTCTCTAAAGACTTATATTCAAGTTTCAGCACCGGAAAAATTTAATTAATCAATTTAGTATTAAACGAATTAAATAAAAATTTCATTCAATCAAATTCAAATTTAGTTATTAAAATAAGATTCAATCAATTTCTAAATTGAGTTTTAAGAGTAGAAGTCCAATTTGATATCACAAAGAACAGTACCGAAATTAGAGAAGAGAAAACAAACTTACAATAAAAAACTACAAGTGTAAAACTCAATTCAACTTGTCTTATTTTAATTTTGTGAATTGATCCTTAGATATTTAATTATCCACTGTTAAATAACAAAAAAACTAGAGATGGAGTGAATGATAAAAATGAAAAATGAAAACTAAAACTTTGAAATTTAGTAAATAATGTTTGTCTCCTTAATCTAAGCACATTTAGGCCTTATAGAACCTACAAATTCAAGAAAACGTGGGCCTAATAATGAGTTATAATTAATTTCATAATTCCAGTTACAAAAATTTAAATTAATTCATACAAAATCTAATCGGCATGAGTTCCTTTATAAAATTTTAACAAATTTGTCTTAACTTATAAAAATCGTAAAATATAGTAGAGAACTTCAAATCCAAACAATCATATGTTCATTTTGGATACCTTAAAATGTGGAATCAAATGCTACTAAAATTAGTTAAAAATAATATCTAAAATATATATATATATATATATATATATATATATATATATATATATATATATATATATATATATATATAAACATTTTTAATTATTTATAAAAATATAATCATTTTGATGGTTATATCTTGAATCTGAAGA
>Ga0214542_1011185_pt1 | contig 12461 bp, 5 predicted proteins | sample CNSS1metaG_FD_160096 | JGI IMG/M metagenome (GOLD analysis project Ga0214542, IMG submission 160096) | Root nodule microbial communities from cowpea collected in UCLA plant growth center, Los Angeles, California, USA - CNSS1 | ecosystem: Host-associated > Plants > Roots > Nodule | place: USA...
TATATATATATATATATATATATATATATATACTTAAAATTGAGAAGCACAAAATATGACCAAGATTAATCTGTGTTTGTTTCTAGCGATGGAAAACTTCATGCGATGATAGTTTAAAAAATGTTTAAATAAATTACCAAATACGAAAAAAAAAATTCTCCAACTTTTTTTTAATTTATGTAAAGAGTAGCAAAGAAAGTGTGATACAATCCTATCCTAATCAAAAATGAGTATGATCACTTTTGAATTGAATCCTTAAGAGACACAACAAAAATAAATGAGAGAAGAATGCATAATAAGATAGGAATAAAGGACATTACAATGTAGCAGATTGGTAAGTTAAGTGAAGTTTTGTTACAAAAACGAGTATGATCGCTTATGAATTGAATCCTCAAGAGACACAACAAAAATAAATGAGAGAAGAATGCATAATAGAATATGGATGAGGGACATCATGATGTAGCAGATTGATAAGTCATGTGAAGTTCTGTCATAAAGGTTTTAATATTCGATAAGAATAAGAGTTCTAATTCAAAAACCAAGAAAATCTTTTTTCAAAGAATGCAAATGCATATAATACAACTCAAAAGGGTTTACATTAGTTTTTGGTACCTCTTTTGATAGACACATAAGTTTAAGAAAATTTAAAAACGCTAAAAGAAAGTCCAAGCCCAAAAGTATAAAAACATAAACTAAATTATAGAAAAAAGTCCAAAACCCAAAAACATAAACAAATTAATTTTTCTAATAACTATTCTTCAAATGTGCTCATGATCTTAATGTTCTTTAAGTTTTTTCCTTCATGGAACATTATTATAAGATTCAAGGAGACATATTTTGATCTTTAATGTTGTCATAAATCCTTTGAATTGCAAAAGTTTTTAGTCAAATTCTTCTTATATATGTTTAGGTGTTTATTAACAATTATCGATTTTATCGGGTATAATTACTAATTTAGTCTCTTAAATTTTTTTTTGGTTTGGTTCAATTTCGTATCTTATTATTGGTTTGTTCAATTTAATTTTCCAATTATTTAAAAGTTTAATTTGGTCATTTATGTTAAGTTGGAGTTAACATTGTGCCCATAGAGCATATATGTTAAACCCTAATTTTCTTTTTAACTTTTAAATTTTTTGTTAGGTATGAAGCCCTGGAATTTTTAATTTTTTTTATGTGTCAAGTCTTGAAATTTTTAATTTTTTTTCTAAAAATTTATAAACTCTCACGTGTCAGGTTACTGTTATGCCACGTGTCATGCTGTTCATTTTCAATTTAATACTTATATTCTTTAACACGATCTAATCTTGTCATTTTCAATTGTAATTTAAGACTAAATTAGTAAATAAGCTTAATTATAACTTATATATACATGTTAAAATACTTTTTTTTAATTTATACATCAAATCACTATATCTAAATATTCAAATTATTTTACTTTTTACATTTTAATCTTTATACTTTTATATCTTTAAAATATTTTAACATGTATATATAAATTGTAATTAAACTTCTTTATTAATTTGATATCAAATTAAAATTAAAAAGAATTAGATCGTTTTAAAAAGAAAAGGAAATAAATTAAATAAAAAATTTAAATAAAATACTAAAAAAAAAAAAAAACTATTGTCATTAACACATATTATAACAGTAAATTATTATGTGACCCAACATGACACTTCATATCTTTTAGAAAAAAAAAAAAATTGAAACCAAATTAAATCCTTTTCGATAAATTGAGGATTAAATCGAAGGACCGATGTTAAAGAAACTAAATTGAATAAAAAAAAAAAATTAGGAGGTAATTATACCATTTTATTAAAAGCACTTCCAGAAAAATTCGAATTTCACCCTTCATCTTGGAACGGGCGTCTGACAGAGGCTGAAACCCCCCTCTGTAAAACAATGGCTTCCTCCAACACTCCCAAACCCCACAAATCTCCCAAGGCCAAGAAAGGAGAAATCTCCACAACCCAAAATAAAACGAAGGAGAAGACTCGAGACATCACCAAAGAGGAAAACCAAAAGAAGAAGAATAAGAAGCCCAAGCTCAGCAACGGCAATTCAAAACACCCACACCAAAAGGGCGCAGAAAGAAGCGGTGAAGATGAGAAAGCCAACGTTTTTCCCATGAATCGTATCAGGACCATGATCAAGGGCGAAGATCCTGATATGCGTGTTTCGCAGGAAGCGGTGTTAGCCATCAACAAAGCTGTGGTGATTTTCTATTTTGCTTTTTTTTCTGTTTATGTTTGCATGTTTGCATGTTTGGCATCTTTTTCATTGGTTTTGTTTCCCTTGCAGGAGAAGTTTCTTGAGCAATTCACGCAGGACGCTTATGCTTGTTGTGTCCAGGACCGCAAGAAATGTCTGAGTTACAAGCACGTTGGTAAGGTTTTATGACTGAGATATGTGAGTTCAGTGAAGTTTGAAATGGCGTTCTGTAGGATGTGTGCGTTTTGGTTTATGGATTTCCCAATTTCAACTGCACTTTGAATGGAAATCCTACTGTCACAAAGGTTCACCTTCTTCGGAAGCAAATGTGAAGGCTAACACACCCTATATACCTGTTTAGGTTAGGAGAATACACTTGTTGGGGAGTCCTAAACTTAGGTATGAGCTCAGTAAACCCAACTGAGCCTCTACTATCCATTCAACTTCTTTGACTGCTACCTCCCTTTTTAGGGTTGGATTGCATGGTGCCTTCTTCCCGTGTGAGGAGGCCATGGAAGAATATAGAATCTTGCTGTAATGTGCCTGTGAGCTGCTGGCTGTTTAAAGCCCTAAAGCCGCAATGTGATAGAGTGAGACAGTTATAATGGTTTGTTGGTCTAAACTTGGTCAGTCTGTAAGTGAGTAGGCCCATATTAGGTGCTAGGCTTGATGGAAGTTTTCTTACTCCACGACTAGAGGTTGTCTGATTCTTGGTTGAATAGTCCATACCCTGTCGGGGGTTGAGTCTAAAAGGAGAAAGTGGCAGGTGCTCTCAGATGGATGGTCCGATAACATTTTCTAGCTGATTGCTTTTCTGACATTGACGCTGATGTCTATTATTTGGGAATTGAAGGATTAATTCTTTATATTGATTGAAAATTTTCTGGCTTTTCTAGTTTTAGGCTTATACTTGTAGTTTGACCTTTTGGAAAATGTACTTTGAAGATGAACGGCTTGAGTAGAATTCCTGATCATTTTGTTGGTTACGTTTTTGGGGTGAGGGTGCTAAGTTTTTGAATGGGTTTAGTCATAAAGTAGGGAGTATCATACTGATCTTGATCTGATTCAGTGAATTTCTCAGTATAGACTCTAGTAGCTTTCCCACATCAAATTCATAATAGTAAATATTGGATTCTTTCCATGTACTGTGAATTAAGGAGCACTTAAATCTGTGCTACTAAATTCACCCAATAGAAAATAACTTAATGAATGGCGAATTCGGTCTTGTGTACCAATTCACAATTTGTTTTCCCATTAGTATGCAACCATTGATGTTTTGGGAGTTGAATTTGCATACCTTTGTTTGAAATGGATCAAGGCAGAGAACGAGTTTGAGTGCAGATAAACATGTGGTCAATGAATATCAGTAAGAGATGATGGAAGATGGGAAGAGGAGAAGTCACTTCTGGAAGAAAACAATGGAAGTGGAACTCACTGAGGACAATGATGAACAAGTTGGAATGGAATTGTCAAACAGATGCTTTTGAATCAGGAAGAGGCCTCTAGAGGGGTTTAGAAGGATTTGAAGTTAAAAGTATTTAATCAGAAAATTTTGTTTTGAGAGAGTATCAATATCAACACCTTGGGAAATGAAATAGACAAAAACGTATAATGCAACTTTTAAATTTCTTTAAAGAATCATATTAGTAGGTACTAAATGTTATTATCAAACATATTATTTAAATAATATATCAACCGAACATACCCCCATGTTACGAATTAGCATACCACACACCCATATCAACACTAAAGTGTTTATTTGTGTACCAGGTAATTAGTATTAAATTGAGCAGAATCTCTCTGTTTGATAATTTATTCTGTTCACTTCTATATAGCTATCAGGTCATTCCGTTATGAATATCATCAAACCTTGCAAATATTCTGCACACCTCCTACTTGTAATTGCAGTAAACTCCATTAAATAACTGCAACAGGTTCTGCACAGTCACTTGGTTGTGGAAACCTATATTCTAATTAAGTGCAATAAAATACTATGCCTTAATGGAGTAGACATAAGGTAAAATTGTTCAACTTCATCAATGCCGAGCAATTGCTAAAGGAATGGTATATGTTGTTCTATTGTTTGCTATTGCTCGTTTTTTTAAAGTACTCTCTCAAAGCTTTTGCAGAGACTGCCTTCTCTTTCCCTGTGCAATGTTGAAGGAAACATCTATCCTGAAAAGATTAAAGTGCAAGAGTCAAGAGGAATATCTCTAATCTTAACCATTGATTATTGATTAAGCATCGATATTAATTTACTACATACCTTTGATTTCATTAACTTTGATCTCTTTAGTAAAAGCAAAAGCAAGGAGGGTGTGTAATATTGTGAAACCATTTGTAATTGGTTGGCAGTCAATATTGTGAGTATTGTGTTAGGTCTTAACCACTTTGTAAGAGTAATATTTAGTATGAAGGTGTAACCTAGATGGTTTGTAGAACTACTATGTTTTATGACCATTCGAATTGTTCCTTCATCTTTGTGTTTGATTGTGTATCTGCTTACAGGCTCATTGAGTCTCTTAAATATTTATTTTCCAATCACTGATTTGTCACTCGCTTATCCTTTCAGCAAATGTTGTTAGTAAGAAGAGGAGATACGACTTTCTTTCCGGTAATTTCATATCCCTGTTGCAATGCTAATCATATTCTTAAGTTTACCTTTCCCTGTTTTCACCTTACCCTTGCAAGTTTTTTTACGTTGCTTTTACTTGTTCAGATTTTGTTCCTGAGAAAGTGAAAGCTGAGGATGCATTAAGAGAGAGAGATGCATCAGGCAATGGAGTCTTTCAGAAAATCTAAAGCGAGCTAGTGGAGAATCTAAACTAGTACATTATAGAATCATGTCACATTTTGTAATTGAAACATGCTTCAGGATGAGTAATACTGATTTATAATTTTCGATATTTTATTTATTTTCGCACTTCTCTTTCTTAATAGTTCTATTCCCGTAATTATATAACTGTATATATGGTTTTTCAGTGACCAGGCATGCTTAATGCTCGAGTCTGCTTTGGTAGCATGATGCAAATTTGCCTTTACCACTGGATGGAATCACAGTATATTGTTAATAACAGCAGAACGCTAGCAAACCTGTTATTAAACCCGTTTTATCTAACGAAGTTGGACTCCATTTGAATACTCTTTACATGTTATCTAGAATATTGTCTCCAATCTAGCCTAGCAATCAAAGCTACGTTGATGTTCGAACCAAACCCGAAAGCGAGATACACATACTATGTTCTAGATCACGAGATTGTTAAATGTCATTCTCTTTTCGATTTCTAGAATGCCGAAAAATATTAACTTGAAGTGGACCTCTCAACATACAAGCCGTGAGATACTCAAATAATCGTCTGAATGAATTACGCAGTGGAATTCTGCGAAACATACGATTAGAGAAAGTAAACATGAAAACTTTCAAACTTCTTGGTCTTCTTAGATGGCACATAATATATGCTTTTGACAACATATGATGTATCAGGTAAACAAATTCCAAGAAGAGTGACTCAATGTAAAGAATGAAAAAAATCGAGCAACTTGTGGTAACACCCTTCTTTGGCTTACTCTAATATACGATGATGTGTTAAACCGTCGTTCTTCACCATCAAAGACATATAATCAACTAAATAAGAATTCCCGCCGGCATTCAACACCGACCAAGTTGCAAAAACCATGCATCGTAAGGTCAGATGCTAACATCATCAAATTGTCTTGCAAAGGTTAATTACAGACTCGTTCCTTAAGTTAGCCGCTAGCACTTGATTGTTTTGCCACTTCACAAGAATTACAAGTGAATGCTACGTTATCATGCTCATCTTTTTTTTTTTTTTTTTTTGCCCTACTTAGATCTCACTATTCTTTTCCTGCCTTCCCAAGCAAAATCCAACTGGCTAACACAGTATTGCATTTCCATGACAAACCACCTTTCATTGATGTGTAAGCATGCAGATCTGCTACAACAACTGAACTTTCTACACAAACATTCCACCAAACCAAGAAAAAACAAACCCCTTTCACTCTTTTCATCTTTCCATATATTACCCTCCCTCCACAATCCCCACATCGAAAACTCTCACTTCAAGGACCACTCTTTCTTTCTTTCTTTCAGTCAACAAAAGATGGTGATGATGATGAAGAAGCATCCACTCTTCTCTCTCACCCTCCCACTTCTTCCGATACTACTCTTTTCCCACTTCACCATCTCTCTAGCCCAGTCACCCGCCGCCGCTCCAACCGCCCCCGCCACCGCCACCACTGCCACCACTCCGGCGCCGGTACCCTCCTCACCCCCGACAGACATCATCAGAATTCTCAAAAAGGCCGGGGGTTTCACCACCCTTATCCGTCTCCTTCAAGCCACGCAAGTTTCCAACCAAATCAACTCCCAACTCCTCACCTCAAACGGTGGCTTAACCTTATTAGCACCAAACGACAATGCCTTCTCAAGCCTCAAACCTGGCTTCCTCAACTCCCTCAACGACCAACAAAAGAACGAGCTCATCCAGTTCCACTTGCTACCCACATTCGTTTCCGTTTCGAACTTTGACACTCTCAGCAACCCCGTGAGAACGCAGGCCGGTGAAAACCCTGATCGGTTGGCACTGAACATAACAAGCTCCGGAGGGAACCAAGTGAACATGACCACCGGGATCGTCAATGTTACGTTAGGTGGCACTGTCTACACCGATCACCAGCTTGCGGTTTACCAAGTGGACAAGGTGCTTCTTCCTCGGGATTTCTTTGTCGCTAAGCCTCCTTCTCCGGCTCCGGCGCCAGAAAAGCCTAAGGGGTCTAAGAAGAAATCTGCAGACAGCACTGGAACTCCTGCGGATGATGCTGAATCTGCTGCTGTCAGTGTGAAACAGCAGCATGTGATATGGGTTACTGTTGTTGCTGCAGTTTCAGTTGCAGCATTTTCGTGGTCACAATGAGAGGTTGGAGTTGAAGAATATAAGCATTGAAGTGAAACTATATCATCTAGGGTGGATTAAAGAATGAACGATCAACATTTTGCAGATACATTGGTTTTAAATAATTGGCTTTTTTTTTTTTTTCTGTTCTTTTTCATTCGCTAATGGTTCAAGTTTTCAGGTTGTGGTGGAAATTATATTTGATTTATAAAGATTTATAAGAAAAACTTCATATATCTTCTGTATTACTTATGAGAAATTCTAAATTTGTGTATAAGTTGCATACAATGATAGTAGAGAAATGATAATTTTTTTTTAAGTCGTTAAACTTCACATTATGCAACGTGTTTAGAGATAAGGAGTACACTTCTTTTTTTATTGGAGGGTGGTGTTTGACACCAATACTTCCATTTGATACTTCATATATTATTAAAAAAAGTTGGTATTAAATAATAGTTATTTGAAAATAGTGATATCAAAATAACTCTTTTATTTTTTTTTATATATATATATATATATATATATATATATATATATATATATATATATATATATATATATATATATATATATAAAGCACGCACCGATGACTCAATCCATGTATCCATGTATAAGAATAGACGGACTATGATATTATGACAAATTTTTTATTTTTTATAAAGTTTGACAAAGTTTATTTTTTAATAATTTTTTTTTTCTCTTTCCAATTTACATCAAATCTTTCCTTCTTCCATTGAGAGGCCGTCACATGTATTGTCAAAAGTTTATCGATGAAACTTTGTTAAAATATATTTTTCCGATATGATGATTTATGCAGTTATATATGTTTTTGTAACAAAAGTGAATTAAAAATAATGGATGGTGACAAAATAAAACTTTGGTGTACTCTCTTGCCAATAAAAAACAGCAGAGTGGTCTTCCAATACCAAATTTTTCTACCAAACCACTAATACTCCCTTGTCAATCCGGTCTCAGGACATGTTTATGAAATGTTGAGGATGTTGAAGGATTCAATCTTTGTGATATTATCAGTAGGAGCTTCAACTAGTGGTAATCAGTGTATGAATTCAAATTATTGCAACTTATATAAGCTTTTACCATCATCATGTTATGATATTGCACTACGATATTTTCAACCAAAGACCGAAGAGAAAATGAGGACTAGGTAGTCCAAGTTAAATGAACATTTCGTAATTATTAATCTATTAAGTAACTGATTTAAATGCACTTAATTGGACATAGGTCGCAGTAAGAGAGTAAAAAAAGTTATCATTTGAGATTTTATGTTTCATGTATGTCCAAACATTTAATTATATATAATTGTGGTGAAGTAAAAATTTCTTCGGTATTCACTTTTCCTCACCTAAATACAATCCTATTCCATACACTTCTTCTTTAAATAGGTTTATGTTAGACATCATTGTCATATCACATGAAAATTTTATTAGAAAAAAAGAAGAAAAAAGGAAAAAATGTGGAAGACTATACCAAACCCATAATAAAATTACATTGTACATATAGACAAAAATATCAGTTATAAGAAAATAAACTAAGTAAATCCATTGATAGAAGATAGTAAACCAATGTAACTCCTAACAGCTTGGTAACCAATGTAACTTGTGATAGTCTCTAAATTGATCACTAACTTTAACTATCAAAATTTTGACTACCACATGAATTTGTTTTTACATCGGTCTCTAATTAAAAAGTTGATTTCTAAACAAGTTTTTCATCAATAAAATTATCATTATTTAACAAGTTTCTTGTAGTGATAGCTAAGTCAATTATTTTATATTAGTTTTAAATTGGGTAAAAATAAGAAAAGAGAAGAATAGCCATTATTTTTTTTATATATATTATAAGATACTTTTAAGATTCATTCAATATTAAAATTTAAAATTAAAATATATTTACTATTTTTATCTTTAGAGATAAAACTACTGCTTACTATATATTACAAAAATATTTAATAATAATAATTTAATGCTATAATATGAAAATTAATATATAGGAGATAAATTATAAGTTCTAAGTAAAATATAATTATTTTAATAGAAAAAACGTTAATATACAGAAAATATTACTTTAAATTATACAAAAAAAAAACAAAGGAGTAATGAAAAACAAAAATAACATTAAAAGTAATAAAAATGTATATTTAAAATATATTAAAAATTTAATTATATAAATTAATGATACAAAAGTATACATACTTGTATAAAATTTAGTTATATTATAGTCAAAATGAACAAATTGAAACGTAAAAACAATACTATTAAGAACAATATGTAGTAATACAAGTAAATTACAAGCATATAAGTTCTTTCATAACACAGTCTTGAGAAAAAAAAGTATCCGAATTTAGAGGGTTGGTGTTAGAGGGTATTTAACATGTGAATTGAATAGAAACTTAGCATGCAATTCATCTATCAATAGCACATACTTTTCTTTTTCAGCTTGCTATAAATTATCAATACTTTTTAGTGGAAACAAACACAAGAAAAAGAGCTAACCCCTGATAAAAGCAATGCTCATAGATTCATCTGAAAAACCTAACATTGCAACAATAAACATATGAAAGCTGAAAGGAGCTTGGAATCAACCTCCAAAGCCCAAAACTCAAAGCAGCATCCTCATACATATGTAATTATCCTCAACAAAAGCACTAGTCAGTGTTACTGCAAAATTGCATCTGAACCTAGTAGCTTCTGAGGAATAAGATGCTGAAATATAACTATAATGTTTGGTGTTAAAAGCATCACAATTTCATTAATGTGCATTTAGCACCCAATTGAGCTCTAACTTCTAACTCCTCTTTTTTCCTGCATTCCCAAGCAAAAGGAAAAAACATTGTTCTCACTCACCTTTATCTCATCTACCTTGATGCATCACCTTAATCTCCTACAGGACCACCACAGACCTCACACATAACACAAGTATATACAGAGAAATTTCATCACCAAAGCTTCATTCATTTACCCTATAAAAGCCACACCATTCCAACACCATTCAAATAACAACTACTAATCTATCACCAAAGCAACTTTACTCTATAGAAAAATGAAGCTATTAGTTTTATTCTCCCTCTTACTCCTCATACCTTTTTCCTCCTTATATTCAACCACATTAGCCCAAGCACCTGTTGCAGCTCCATCAAAACCAATTGTCCAAGCACTATCCCAGTCACCCTCTTCTTCAGACACCTCTGATTCTTCCCCTGATGATCTCATCAGAATATTAAGAAAGGCCAAATCATTTAACATCCTAATTCGGCTGATGAAAACCACCCAATTGATCAACCAACTCGATGCTCAGCTCATAACCATAAAATCAGGTGGCTTAACCATCTTTGCCCCAGATGACAGTAGCTTTTCAAACCTCAAAGTAGGGTTCCTGAACTCTCTGGCTGATAATCAAAAGATCGAACTTTTGCAGTTCCATGTTCTTCCCACTTACGTTTCAAGCTCAAACTTTGATTCTCTGAGCAACCCTGTGAGAACACTAGCTGGGGATAACCCTGACAGGTTGCAACTAAACGTGACAGCTTATGGCAACAATGTGAATATCTCAACAGGAGTGGTCAATGCCACGATCACAGGGGTTATATACTCAGACAAGGTGCTTGCTATATATCATGTTGACAAGGTGCTTCTTCCTTTGGACTTCTTCAAACCTAAGCCACCAGCTCCTGCACCCTCTCCTTCAATAGCACCAAAAACTGATAATGATAACTCCTCTGCTGATGATAGTCTTGGAACATCCAAGGACAGTTCTGGCGCATGGAGTTTGACGAGTTCTCTAGGAACAACGTTGGTGTCCCTTGGATTTTCTTTAGTTGCATTGGTGATTATTTCAAGTTGAAGGCTGGACCAGACCAGACAATCTATTTGATGATTTTGAATTTATGTTCTTTCTCTGAGCAGCATAGATTTTGAGGGACATGTGAGCTGCAATATGTTTCTTTTGATTCAATTAAGATCGTTTTTGTGTGAACTTTGATGCAATTAAGACAATCAAAATTTTCATCTCCAACTACAGAAGTTGATACATATTATGACGTGCGAACATATCTACTAAGACTTTCCTCAGTTTCCAATAATTGTCATGGTAAGAACTACGCATTGACAGTCTACAAAAGTTTGATAAAGAACTTGAAAAACAGACCAAGAACATAACTGTGTTACATAAATTTTCATAAATTGTTTCGTTATGAACTAAAAAGGAAGCACTCGAGGTTGTAGACAAATTGCAGGACCTTATGGTGGCTATCCTAAAACCTTATACGGAAGCCTTTCGTTTTGTTCTCTTAATGATGTTGAATGATCTTTCAGTGACATGTATAGGTATAATGATGGAAGTCATTTCTCTTGTATTTTTACTAAAGTATGAATCAATGTATGGAGAATAGTATGGTTTAACAGCAAATAGAAAATGGCTGTGTTTCTCTTTTCTATTCATGTTATGGTTCTGTTATATGGTTTAAGGTATAAGCTGTGTTCTTTCAACAAATAGACATTGTTTCTGAAGTACCCATGTATAATGTGCTTCATTAGCTATGGTCTTACAGATATGAATCTTCAGCTAGAGGCTAATGTTATTCAGGCATGATTATAGAACATCTTAAATATAAAGATCAACCGAGCATGAAATCCCATAATTAAATCAAAATATTTTGTCTTTATTTTTTAGCAATAACATCAATTACTTATCACGAAATGTGGATCTATGTCCAAAAGTGAGATCTTTATATGGGTTAAAATGTCTTGTCTCGGTTTGTTTGCACTAAAATCAAAAGGTTGTGATGTCTTTATTTATATATTTGCCGTGGACAAGATAAAACGATCAAAATTTTCAGAGTTTAAATTCTGTGGATGTAAGAAGTTTTACTCTATCAGTAAATTAAAAACCATAATTGTAATGACTTTTAAAGAAGGTATTTCAAAAGTTAATAAACTCATCATCTGTTTGGCAAACATGGCAACGATAATTAGATAAATGATCCTTATTCTCTATGATAGATGGGATATATCCTCACACTCCACAGCCAACAGATTTCATAGCCATACATTTCACCAACCTATCATTTTCTTGGCCTCTATATAACCCTCTCCTTCACACATCCCAAGACACAGATTGCAAGAATCATTAATTCAAATCATTCACATTCTTCCACAAACACAATCATCAAAGCCATCAACAGGCTTCAATTGGCAACTGGAAGATGAAACAAGCAACCCTTTTCACCTTATCTCTCTTCCTACTCTTATGCTCTACCAGTTTGGCCATTTCACCTGCACCTGCAGCAGCACCAAAAGCACCTGCAGCAAAAACTCCCCA
>Ga0214542_1011186_pt1 | contig 12459 bp, 8 predicted proteins | sample CNSS1metaG_FD_160096 | JGI IMG/M metagenome (GOLD analysis project Ga0214542, IMG submission 160096) | Root nodule microbial communities from cowpea collected in UCLA plant growth center, Los Angeles, California, USA - CNSS1 | ecosystem: Host-associated > Plants > Roots > Nodule | place: USA...
AATCTCCTTTCCTTCATCAATGTAGACTTCATTCCAATGTTTATGGCTTCAAGATAGTTCAAAAGAGCTTCATTCAATCTTCATCAAATCTTCAAGAAGCAAACCACCTTGGCTTCTCATGTCAACATTTTCAAGCAGTATAAAAAGCCTATTTTACACTAGTGTTTCTAAAACTTTCTTTTTAGTTTAAATAAATATTTGTTTGTCTTTAATTAATTAGTTTTTGTTGATAGTTTAGAAAAATAGAGTTTTCATAAAAATATGTTTAAAAGACTAATTTTAAAATTGTTTTAATGCATTTAGTTTGCCCTTTTTAATAAATTCTCTTTGCTAGGAAACTCTTTTCCTTTTGTTAATTTGCATTCTTGACCCCTTGACTCCAATCTTTCTTATTTGTAGATCAACCCTTCACCTAAAACGCACAGTTTCACATAAGAAGGCAGATTCTTGCTGATGCTGAAACAAGGGCACGAGAAGCACTCCACCACATATCAGAACTTGACATTGAATCCTGATGGGTACAAATCAAGTTTGAGGTCCGAGATTTGATCCGAGAGAGAGATCGAAGTTGATGTTGATGCGAAATAGAGGGAGGCGATCTGACGTTGATTCGAGATGGAGAAGAAGGAGAAGATCGAAGCAAATCAAAGGCACACGAGTGAGGTTTTAGATTCACGATTCTGGTTCGAAAGGAAGGATCATGGTTAGGCGATTTTTGGGTTTTCCTTTTCTGATTTTTCGTTTTCGGGGGATTTTTAAGGGGTCGAATTAGGTTTTTTTGAGAGAGCCCTAGTTGTGCGCGAGAGAGAAAGGTTTAGGGCTAGGGTTCTCAGGTTATGATGTTCGTGTTCTTGTGAGCGAGGGAGAGGAAGTGTAATGTAAGAGGGTTCACTCCACATATGATGAAGCGAAACAATAACCTTCATGAGATTGGAGTTTCCTCTAGTGTGTTAGGTAGCTCTAATTACTTTACCCACTTAGAAACAAACACCAGGATTGGACTAAGAGAGTTCTCTTTCACCATTTAAAGTTCCTAGCACGTTCTTGATCTTGTGTACTTTGCCAATTTCAATGAATACACTGATTTTGTTTCGATTCTGATTTCCAGTGTTCAATTTGGTTGTTTAATTTTTGATTGCATTTCTAGTTTCCTTGCCTTTATATTTGTTCCTGCAGAGAACAAATAAGATGAGTCAAGCACAAGCGTCACCTTACCATGTAGTCCGTTATCTCCTCATTTGGTCTCTTCCCGGTTGGTACATGTCAGCTTGAACCCAGGAAGGGTTACCTGCAGAAGAGTCTCCGAAGCTCAAGTAAGTCAAAGCTCTCAGAAGGTCAAATCAGTGATTAATGAATGTGTACCTTTAATTACTGGGGTCCACGCATATATATAGAGCATTAATGATGTCTGATTATCTCATGGGCCGGGCTCTGACTTGGGCTCTAGCTTGGACTGTGAATGGGCCTGGGCCCTAACCCAGGCCCTTAAGACCTATTGAATGCGGGGGCTTCTATTTTCACTAAGTTTATTGGAGTTGTCGGCCTGTGCTTTAATCTTACCGGGTCTGCTGGAGTAGCCGGCCTAGACCAGCTACTGACCTTGACGGCTTATATTAGTTATATGAGGTGCAGGTTGTTCCTCTAGATGTATAAGTTACAACCGGTACAAGTTAGGCTGACTCGGCTTAGGCTGAATACTTGGCTGCCTTGGTATATGCATTGTTTACTTATTTGGTCGAGTTAGGCTAGGTGTGGTACAATATTCAACTTACTTTAAATTCCAATTCATCTTTTCTGTTATAAGATTCTGTATTAGTTTAAGTTCTTTTACTGTAATTCAGTCTTTAATTTGCAAATATTTTAATTCCAATCATTGCTCTCATGTTTATAATTTCGTGATTTAGTGATTTAAGCATGGTTCACAATGCACATTTCAGCGTTTCCTTATGGGAATCAAGTGACCCCAAAGTTGGCACACATTCACGAAAGGTCTTCTCGAGTGCAAAAGGATTCTTGATTGATCACTAAAACAACTTTAACATTCATGTTTGTTCTGTTGTTGATTATAGTTGTATTAACTTTTGCATTTGCATCAATTAATTCTTATTGTATCCTTTATCTGCATTGCATTCACGTTTTTGCTTTCTATGGTTGCATAGTACCTTGAATGTCTAGTTTTCAAGCATATAGTAAGCACTCATTTAGGATTCATGCATCCTTTTTAGTTCGTACATCATTCAGCTTTTCTTAGAAGAATTTTCATGCATATAGAATGTTTGCATAGTGGTTAAAACATCAAAGTGAATAGAAGAATCTTGTCCAGCTTTTCATCTTTGAATTACATGCACACACATAGCTTTCTTGATGATCTGATTTCACTATTTGATTTTGCTGCTATGAATTGAATCCACGAATTTTTCCATGCTTACTAAGTTGCATTCAAGTTCTGCCTCATATTTGCATTTAAAGCATTTTATGCACTATGTTATCATGTTTCAATAGTTGATAAAGGTTCTGGTTTTGGGGGTTTTGCTAAATCTGCCTTGATATGGAAAGTGTTGGCTCTATACTATTTTGTTGATTTCTTTGTTGTCATCTGTTTATGTGCACTCATGATTTGCATTACACCAGCTTGCTAACATCATAAGTGATAAGTCGATGGCAGTTCCATGGGATTCTAATGTATTTGGGAGAGATAATGACATCCCATTGTATCTGCATAAGAAAGATGTCTTAGAGCTTGTGTCGGAGACAAAAAACCTGATGTTTAATAAATTTATCTAGTTACTTAGATTAAATAAATGTTTTAGTCCAGGTATATGTTTGGTGTCAGTAACAATATGGGGTTGAGTGATGTATATAGGTTCATAGACCCCCAAGTCACTCATGCAGGGAATAAATTTGATGACATTCAAGCATACATCACTTAATTCTTTGAATGAGGGAAGGAAATATATTGTGTCCCCTATATAGCTAGGTAAGTGTAATTTGTTGACTTCTAATTATAATATTTTATTTTATGGTACAACAATGAATTTTGTTTTGATTACAAGAATCATTGGTAACTACTTGTGATTTCCATGAAGGGCAACATTGTTGTGTGGCTTTGTTCCTTGCACAAGTCTCCCCTTAACCATCTCAAACATGTTATAGATTGGTAAGAACCTCAATTTTATGAACTTTCTTTCTTTTATAAGTGTACCTTAACACCTTACCTTTTTCATAGTTCAATTGTTGGACATAGCATGTTGGTAAGGAATCAACTGTTATGACAAAAAGGCTAGCATGGTTAGGCCTCTAGGTTTGGTATTTTGTTCTACAGTATTATAATAATTCGATTTATTTTCTTCCTTAATTACTTATAATTGTGTCTTCATTGTAGTGTAGTTTACAAACTGACTCATATGTACGATTACTATGTAATGCAATGGATGTTAACCGTTGTAAGTGCTCATATCACAAGTGGATGGGAAACGGTAATAATTTCACTATATCAAATACTTATCTGCAATTTTTTCTTAGTTTATATACTAATTTAAATTATTATCTTGTGCGCAAAAAATTAATACCACTACATCAATCCCCAACACGTCATAACTTGTGCAAAGTACTTTATACAAATGTACAATAGTACCTAGTATATCTATTTATGGTAGCATATGAGATTATAATGAATAGTGCATAATATGAATAGTATTTAAGTATTTTGCCACATTTTCTATTTGAATAGAATTTGGCTTTTGTTTCTAGCTAGTCCTAATTTTCTAGTTGAAAACTTGCAGGTTTAAAAACATAGACACCTTTATGCCTCGGTTGTAACCAAAACTAAGGTAGAAGGTTATCTCAATTTTTTTTAATAACAAATATGCCTCAGTTGAGACATAACCGAGCTAGTAAATCATGCTTTCTCCTCGGTTGGACCAGACCCGAGATAGAAAGTGTAACACCCTAATTTTGGGATGTCACAGAATGTTAGAAAATTTTTATGTTTAGCGGAAAAGGAATTAACATTGAAAATTTACTATTAAAAACTTTTAATTTAATTTAAATTAAATAGTTCAAACCGTCACTTTGTCAAAAACGTCCAATAACATTTACGATCAAAAGAAAATTACATAATTTTTTACTATATGATTTAAAACAACTAATTATATTATAAAAACTCTTGAGTCCACACCAGCCTCTCGTTTGTAAAACCTCAAATTTAGGATGCCACGAGAAGGTGTTATGGTTCATTTAATTAAAAGTAAACGATTGTATCACGAAAAGACACATAATAGTAATAGTAAAAACTTAAAATTTAAATGTAAATAGGTAATCCAAATGTTAATTTGAAATAATAATAATAATTAAAAAAAAAAAGTTCCAACTAAATACTAGGAATCAAAAGAAAATTTCCACTCCATCCTTTCCGATATCTACTTCGAGTCAGAATTATCTGCATTACCGTCTGCTCCCGTATCACACACATGTTATATGATCATCGCACATGCAACAAACACACAAACAAACAAATAGGGGTAAGCTAACCATAAACAATGATATGCATAAAAGATTTCATAATCAAAACATGTCCAATAATACTCAATGTCGCATTCAAGTAACACGACAACCATAGAAACTTTATGATCACAATCCATCCTTGGTTTGAACACCCAAACCCCAAACCCAAACAATCATACTAAACCAAACATAGTATCACGTTCATCTAAAATCTTTATTAAATTCCACCAACAGTTTTCAAGCAAATCAAAATACTCTCAACATTCAACTCAGGAGAATTTTATATTGCCAATCAAATATACACCATCACATCATGCTTGAAAAATAAAATCTCATAATCAAACAAAATTCATATATCACTCATGTATTTAATACACACCAAATATTTAATAAAATACAAGGACAAGAAAAAGAAAATCACTTAATACTCCAAGTGCATCTAAACCCTTTAAAACAAAATAACAAAATATAAGTTATCTTGCATACAATTTACCACCCGCTACCTCAATCTCTTTTACGCATGACAGCTAAAAAAATAAAGCAAGAAAACACCAATAAATATTCACTCCTTATTTACGTGAACCCTAAGAAAAAGAAGAGAGAACCCATGGCACGGTCTGCACAAAAACATAGGAAACAACTTCATAAAAAGAGGCATGATTGGTCTAGAGAAAAAAAAAAACCACAACCAACAAGTGGGCTCCACCATTTTATGCATTCACGGATGGTCTTAATGGAGAGAGAAAAGAGAGAGAAAGATTCTAAAAGAAGTAGGATAATGCCCACACATTCCACACTTCACCATAGTACACATGCAGACCACACTTTACGTGAAAAAAAGAAATAAGGAAGAAAGAGCAAAGAATTGTAATAACCCACTCTCCTCCTGCAAAGTGAAGAAAACTAAACCAACCCATGAAATTTCCCATTGACGAAGGAAAATAACAAATGCCGAAAGAAACCCCTAAATCTCCTTGCACCCCATGAACATGCCTTCTGCAGTTTATTATGAAAAGGTAAGCCAAAAGAAGAAGAAAAAGAAAAAAAAAATAAAAGCACCACAACATGAAACCCATGCAAACCAAACTGCTACACCATTAACTATGAACCTACTGCTGCACCTTGAACCTAAGCTGCACCGTGACCCTATATCCATGAACACGGCACATCCCCAAATTTTCCCGCAGCCCTCAACACAGGCGGCCACCATCCATGTCTGCACCAACTCTGCAAGGTTCCTCTCCCACAGCAGCAGTCCCACGAGAACACACCACCTTTCATCCGTTTCACCGTTACATCACCTAGGAACTACATCCTCCAAAGCTGCCATTTCAACATGAATTCACACGCTGCCAATCCTGAACCCGAAAACAACCACAACTGCATCCCTGAACCCGAAAATAACCGCAATAGATCCAAGGTACCCCCAAAAAATACACTTTGAATTGAAAAAGAAAACCATAGGGTTATAAAAGTTTGATATGCGGATACTAACCAACGCACAACAGACCCTTCTCAACACACGACCTCCATGGATTTTGGGACACTACCGAGAACAATATTCACGTGAAACATCAATAATAAGGTCACCATGCAATGATCATGCAGAATGCAAAATATTTAAAACACACAGGTTTGGTTTCATACATCAAGTATCTAGCGATCAAGAAAGAAAAGAAAACAAGAGAAGAAAGTAACCTTGGCTTCAAACAAAACAGAAACAAAGTTAACTTCCCCTGCCTCTCTAGATGATTCCTCTTCTCTACCACAGCCGCTGAAAACTCTAACTTGCACTCTTTCTCTCTTTTCCTTCTCCCGCCCTAACCCTTTTTTTTTAAAGAAAACTTCTAGGGTTTAGCTTTATCTAATCCCACCCAATAATTCAGTTAAGATTTCTAGCCTATTTTATTTTTCTTATCATTTAACTTCAAAAGATATAAAAAAAAACAGAAAGGAAAAAAAGTAAGAAATTAAACAAACTGATTGTATTGTTTTTAAATACTAATCGCGACTTTCAGTCAGCCAGTGAGATTTGAACCCATGCACCTACTCTCCGATGCATGCCACTTTCACCATTAGACTACATGCAATCACACGTTAACATATGCATTATAAGAATTAAAGCACTTATACTCCACTAACCATAATTCTTTAAATCACTTAAATAATTATTATAAATACCACAATAACTTAAATCTCTCACATAATAATTATTTCCTATTTCATAATTTAATAACCTAATTAAATTAAATAAATTAATAATATTAAGCAAGCCATTAACATTTTTTTCCGGGTCTTACATCGTCCATCTACTCCATCCCAAGATTATCTGCAATATCATCTGCTCCCATATAACACACACGTTATATGATCATCGCACATACAACAAACACACAAACAAACAAAAAGGGTAAGCTAACCATAAACAATGATATTCATAAAAGAAATTCATAAATAAAACATGTCCAATGATACTCAACGTCGCATTCAAGTAACACGGAAACATTATGATCACAGTCCATTCTTGGTTTGAACACAAACTCCAAATCCAAACAATCATTCTAAACCAAATATAACATCACATTCATCTAAAATCTTCAAACATAGTGATCATAATCAAACTTTGGTTTTTCGCGACTTCTCACCCCTGATGAGTCATTATTTTCCTCCATTCCACTTAATTGTTTATCTTTAGTGTGTTTTCATCTGTTGGGCTTTATTAGGCCACTGTTCCAAATTTGGGTTAATTTCACATTATTTGGCCTAATTTTCATTTTTAATTATTTTTAGGTATTTGGGTGAAGCAACTTTGGAGCTTGGACATTAATATTCAGTTGAAGAGAGTTGTCACATCATTTCCACGTCATCTGAGTGAATGAGCCAACATTTGAGGCCTAGTAGTGGCATTTTGTAACTTTGAGTGGCAAAATAGCATTTTCGTAAATAGTGGTGGCAGAGTTGATTTGACCACGAGAATTAGGTCTCTTGGCATGCAGTAGCCGCATATGATCTTCTCCAACCTCCATTTCACGCTCCCAAGCTTTGGTGTATGTCCATGGAGGTGTTCTTCTCGTTTTTGATGTTTTTGCACTAGTTTTTGCCATTTCTATGCACATTTGACAGCACCCAATGTGGGATTTACGTTTTGAACGCATTTGGTAGATTGGGCATCTCATTTTGTGGATTTTATTGACTTGGAACAACACCCATTGACGTGGTTTTCGGATTTATATATCACAACAGTGTTTTTCATTCCATTGAAGCTTTAAAATCTCTCTTTTGCTTTTGATTTACGTTTTAACAATTCGTAGGTTAGGGTTTGATGCCCTGTTTTTGTGAATTCCATTTTGAAGGGCTTGTGTGCTCCATTTCCATGTCTAGCTAAGCCTTTTGCAGTGATTCCTTGATGAAATTGAAATGAAACCATGAAATTGTTGGTCATTTTAAGTTTGTATTCAGAATTGCATCTATTTCAGGTTGCATTTTGATGATAAATACGTTTTTGATGCATGCTTAATCTCAAATTTGTGTTTTGTGCACATTAATGGCTCGTATTCAGGCTTAATGTTTATGGGTTATGTCACAGCTTGCTTCAATCTATGGGTGTTAACTGCCTGAAATCTGTTGTGCTTAATGACAATAAATCCATTGTAATTTTCGCTTAGTTGATTACTTAGGGTTCATGAGAGCAAATTCGAGTAGAAAAATTAATTTGGTAATTTGTGATTGGTGGACTTTCAATTGAATCAAGGAATCATTGCATTGTTAAATTTCTCTGCATTACGAAGTTAATTTTGTGTGAAACTGAATCTGCCAAACCCCCCCCATGTTATAATACTGTTGTGTTGTGTTCATCTGGAAATTGAAGCTTTGGACGAAAATATTGGTTGTTGGGAGACGACTTGGTTTAACTTTCGCATACTGCATTTAACTATTTTAATTTGGTGGGGCACGACCTCTATCAACCCCACAACAACATTTAGTTTCCTAGAACAAATGGTTCGATATGTCCCACTATCGCAGCCATACTATCTCCTTTATTCCTCAAGGAATTATGAGTAAAAATGTCGATGCATCGCACATCGGGCAGTATACTTGCAACGAGCCAAAATTATTATTTAGTGGAGGGTTTTGTTTTTTCAATCTGCGGGAGTTTTCACCCTCCGCAAATTAATTTGTGGGGGCTTTCTAAACCTCCACAATTAGAGTCGCCACAAGCTATTCGTGAAGGTTTTGGATGACCCCTGGTATCCAAATTATATTGCAGAGGTTGTTTTGTGGATCCTCTATTGGTGACTATTATTTTATGGAGGTTTGAAACCTCCTCTATTAGTAATTACCCACCTGCATTTATAATTTATTAATTTAATGAAATTAATATTATAATAGAAATAAATAAAATATATAAATTTGTAAATTATACAAAAATTAATCAAAATTAATTTTATTAATAATTTGATAAAGTATCAACAATTATAATGTAAATATAAAAAAATAGATAATGTTGAAACAATAAAATACATCATAAGAGACTTTTGTACAAAGTAAAATAAGTGAAATTTAAGTGTCTTTTGTCTTTCGCTTTGAGTGTATCATGTGATGGCAGCAGCCTCAACTCAAACTCATTTTTAGTTTCTGCTTTCAAGCCAATAAGTGGTAATTTTAGTTATTCGTAATCACTTATCTTGCTTAATGTCTTCATAAAAAACCTGAATTTAGATCCATCAATCATGGAGATAAAATAATTTAATCAGGATAATGCAGTTCGGAAGAGAACAAGATTTCAAACCAAAAAACTATCAAGTGTAGCTAGTCGAAATAGATTAAGGTTTGGACAAATTTATCCATAAGCATTTACAAGTAAATGAACAAGGTAAAAGGGAATAGATTACTTTCAGAAGTTAATATTAGTCCATACATATGTTAATATGTGATGTTTCTTTCAATTAGTTTTGTAAAAGTTATTTTTAACTCATGCATAAACTAATTTTAATTTATGGAAGAAGATTATTTCATTTTACCTTCTAATTTTCTTCTCCTACAAAGGCTTGTGGAGAAATTTATCTAGAAAGAGCCTAATAAACATTCAGGGGGAGAAGATAGAGTAACAACTATAATTAAGATTAAAAAAGGAATCTAACATGAATTTTACAAGAAACAATTACATAAGAAACCTACCACTCTTCAGTCACACTGTCTGTGATAGGAGTTCAAGATGACCCAATTAGATCTAAGTTCTCTTTTTAGTCAATTCTACATAACTGGTTTTTAAGGGAAGGATTACCCTTGCTTTATAAGCTTTATATAAGTCATATATAGTCGAGGCTCTAATAATATTATATAATTTTGGCCTAGGGTCTAACTCACTCAAAAAATCCATTTATAAGATTAGAATAACCCAAATTAAGTTATATTTAAGTCACATTTCTAGTCAATTTGTTCTAAACACAACCCGTGAGACTACAATTAAGGCGGGCTAGGGATGACCACATGCAATTAAGGCAACTTTCCAAAAACAAACCATTATGAAAGCAATTCTACCAAGTCTACCAATCAATCTAACTGAAAATTATATTATTAGAAATAGAATACTTACCATAACAGGAATTAAAGATGCCCAAAACATAGCATGCCATCCTGCAAATTTTTACAAGGTAAACCAATTGTTATCCTTCAATTGAATAATTGTGAATTCCATAAAACTCCACTAAGAAAAATGTTGCTCACCATTAAAATTTAGTAGCAGGAATACAACAAATTAAGCCTAGAGGATGGGACTGTCAACAACATAGTGAGCAAGTATGTCAAATAAGTTACCATAGGAAAAATAATATATACAATAAAATGCTACTAATGCAATGTCTACAAGAGTTACCTGACACCAGCAACATTGAAGTCATCCTCCAAGGATATTTTGATATACTTTTGGAAATTAAATTTACTTCCAGGAGCAAGGTGTACCTACACATAATGCACTGTCAAAAGAGGAAGGCAAATTCATCCTTAAAAGAACATGCTATATTGTGGAGTCTCACAGTGATAAATCCATTATGCAAAGCCAAGTAGTCAGCCTTGCCCACACACAAATAAAATTGCCTTAAAAGGCATCCCTAAAATTGGCAACATAGAAGACATGTTACAAAAATTTAAAGAGAATCTTAAATTTAATTCAAGTTATAAACAAACAGGCTTTTTATGACTAATGATGTAAAAAAATTGAAGTAGTGAATTCATATCAAACACACAAAATCAAATTGAAAAAGAAAATGAAAAAAAAACAAATCAACTTACTCTAGAAAGAAGCAGATTCTTAGGAAACATTTTAGCCACTTCAGGAGGCAGAACCACGTGTCTGAACAAAAAAATTAACATGAATATACAAATCATTAAAATAAAAATAATATTAGAAAGGTAAAGAATACTGGATCTGACCCATTCTCAAAAACTAGGGTTTGTAACTTTGCTCAATTAAATTATCTATAAGAGGACACAAAAATTCTCAACTAAAAAAGAATAATCAAACATTAATAATGGAAAAAGAAGAAAAAAAGCAGTATATAGAGAAAAAATTTCCCACCTGAAGAGTGAAGATGGAGAGTGAGAGAAAAGGAGGAGAGCAACTAGGAATGCATTTTTTGTAGTAATGATAAGATCGATCCATTCTTGAGGAAATAAAACTGATTTCGGAGATCCAAAACGAAAATGAATTTGACACTTTGAAAAATTGGGGAAAATGTAAACGAGTGTTAAACATTGCGAGGGAAAGGCTGAAGGTATTAAATAAAATTCTATTAATGGAGGTCATAAACCACATCAGAATAAATTAAAACCGCGACAATTATTAGCTTTTACGTAACTTACATAATCACCTTAAGTAACATTATTAGCCTCTGCTTATTATTAATTTTTTTATAATGAACACTCGAACCAATTCTTTACCACTGCTTCACCCAGGTGAAGAGGACCTCTTTCCACTGCTTCACATAGGCGAAAGAGTCTTCATTGGGTTCCTAGGTACGGAAAACCTCACACAACACTTAATTTCACCAAGATTCTTCAGGCAAGGCAAAACACTCCCAACACTCAACACATGAGAATTTCATATTGCCAACAAAGTACTCACCACCACATCATGCACGGGAAATAAAGTTCCATAACATAAACCCATCAACTTATCAAATAATACACTCCTAAAATGAACCCTATTAATAATTTCCAAACCAATATAAACAACAACAACTAAAGTACCAAGCCACTATTTTAATTCCATAACCATGCAACTAAAATATAACCAAGCAAAAGATATAACATTGATTTGGCAACTATGGCTATATAACTCACAAAGTTTAATCCCTTAAACTACATGACCATTCAAAAGAATAAAAGTGTAGTGCCCATGAATTTGTGATGTCCATGTAAACCACTATTATACAAATTATGAAGAAACACCACCAACACCAGTGCAGGAAGGGCCTTTGGCAGCGGTTGTTTTTAATATTCTGCACCGGTTCGGGAACCGAAGCATATTGGGGCGAGGCCAAAAGGTCATAGCTTTTGGCCTCGGTTAAGAACCGAAGCCATAGAGGGCGCTTCTGCCTCGGTTTTCAATGCACCCGAGGCCATAGACCCTGCCTTTTGGCCTCGGTTTTTGCTGCACCCGAGGCCATATGTGCCTTTTTCTTTTTTTTTTTAAAATTCGATAACCCTTTTGGCCTCGGTTTTTGTTGCACCCGAGGCCATATGGGCTCTTTTTGGCCTCGGTTTTTGTTGCACCCGAGGCCAAAAGCACCCTTTTTGCTTCGTTTCTGGTATGAACCGAGGCCTAATAGTCTGTTTTTTTTTTAAATGCAGTTTCTGTTTTGGTGTTATTCCCACATTTAAACCTGCAAATTTTGTTCAGCACCCAGCACAGACCAGAATAGACCAGAACAAAATATTTTAAAACACATCCACAAT
>Ga0214542_1011188_pt1 | contig 12457 bp, 12 predicted proteins | sample CNSS1metaG_FD_160096 | JGI IMG/M metagenome (GOLD analysis project Ga0214542, IMG submission 160096) | Root nodule microbial communities from cowpea collected in UCLA plant growth center, Los Angeles, California, USA - CNSS1 | ecosystem: Host-associated > Plants > Roots > Nodule | place: USA...
GCATTAACAAACATTAGAATATCCAATAATATTTTATGCAACTAAAATCAATTTTTACGCCATTTTTACCAAACGTACTCAATAAATCCAATAATCACAAATCCTAATTAAATCAATCTTTAAGCACAAAAAATTCAATTAAATCCCCAAATTTAAATATTAAATGAGGGCAAATATTTGAACTCATCAGTTATGATAAATTATTTTTTAGTCTTAAACTTATTTTTTAAATAGGTATATTTATGAAAAACGAAAGAATAAATTTATTTTTTAAAATTGATAGAGAAACTATTAGTGAAGATGAAAACATGATAATATGGTTGCTTATCGCATAAGAATGAAATGAAAGCTTGTGAATATATTTTGAATCAAATGCACATTAATAAAATGGAAGATGAATATTTTGTAGATAATATGGTTATTTATATCGAAAAAAATTAACTGAAAAATTTAATTATAATTCAATTACCATGAGTTCAAAAATATGAAAAAATGATAGACATTCCATTAGATATGTGTAATTTCTTTGATAATTATAAATATACTAGATTATGTATTCAGTTTTAATGAATTAGTCACAATAATATTAAATATATAAATTTTGAGTTTATTATTTTGGCTCCTCCAAAATTTTTAGTAAAGATCCGTCATTTGTTAAAAGAAATCAATATTGATAGTATTATTAATTCTTTAATTCATGTATTTAAAATTTTAAGTTTATGATTTAAATTTATGTACAAGACTCTTTGGAATATGGAATATCATGAAGGAAAATCATACTCTGAATTCCCAATTTTTTATTCCTTCTCTTATTCCCTGACCTAGTATTACTTGTGGATTTGATTTTTTTAATTCTTTTTGTTTTGTAAAAGACATTTTGACAATTGTAGTAATGAAGCTCCATAAGTGATTTTGATGGTTGAATGAAACCTCCTTGCAGCATGATGAATATGCACCGAAGAAAGAAGATGGAATGACAGCGAAAATGATTGGAGAAGGTTCCCAAGAGGGTAAGCCAACTTAGGGAGGAGGACTAGAGGAGATATCTAGGAGAATGCTATAAATATTTGGACTCTCAAAAGTGCGTGTTATGGAGTGATCTCAACATATATTTGCAATAACAATTCAAGAGTAATCTGACAAAGAGTGTGGAGGCTTATTTATACACCCAAGGTCTCGGCCAACCACACTAATTAACCACGTGCACAATTATTCGTAATCTAGATCTAGATCTCCTTAATTGGTGGATCAAAGGACATGTGTCAAGTCAAACTTACACATTGTAGCATGTGCTAAATGTGTTTAAGTGTGAAAAACTCTCATTCCGCTAAAGTTAAGCTCAATCAGGTCGAGAGCCCATTTGCACTTAGTCTTTGGTGAATTTAGATCCATTCCATGCTAATTCACACATTATTAAAAAATGGTCCAATTACATTGGCCAAAATATTGTAATGTCCCATTTAATTATTAAGCGAAATTAAAAGAAACGTCACACAAAATAGTAATGTAGAGTGGTCCTGAGGTCCTTAACACAACCCTTACAAATTGGGCATACCACGATGCCAACCGAAACCAGATAAAAGTCTAACAAAATGAGAGTAGAATAGTAAGGCATAGAGCAATACATGGGCCATAGCCCTAAAGAAAACCCATGAAGAAAAGAAACATAAAGTCCAGCCCAAATGGCTAAGCAGCGGAATCGCTATTTCCTTGCTGACCGTGAGATCCTCGCCCATCTGCTCCCATCAATTATATTGATGATCATCGCAAGAAAGAAGAGCCACATACAAGACAACCATACAACAAACAGGGTAAGCTAGAGCCAACAACATTTTCATCATACAGTCAAATATACTTTCATCATCCAATATCCATACGACAACCAAGCATGTTATTACTTTTCAATCAATACACTACGACTCGACTCGACTCATCCGGATACGTATAACCTGGTCAGATTCAGTGAATGCTTGCACTTGTGGTGGATACCTCTGCTCACCCCCGAGCTGTGTGTTACAAGTGTTGCAATAAATCAATTTCCCACACCACAAGGTTAGCCCTTAATGAATTTCAGGCCTCCTGCTACTCTCATCACAGGAGTCAGTCCGCTCTAGGTGAGACTAACTAACTCCTTAGAGTGTCAGAATGCAACCTTACCTTGAATCCTTACCTAGTTATACAGATGGGGCACCACCATGGACACCCACTAAAGGGGCCATGAAATTACGTCCCGACCACTGAAGCACGATCCTGGGAATCCCACCTAGAGAATCCCAAGGAATTACGCATTGACACGGACCAAACTTCCTTAATCAACCAAACAGATTCAGCATGCATACACACGAATATATACATACATCTCATACAGTTTCTCATGATTCATCGCCTTCGTATTCTCAACCAAGCCATACCAACTCCTTATTCTCGAACCCAGAATATGGAACTCCGTTTCATATCGTTACCATGCCACGTTGATACCAAACCTTTCATGTCTCATGTCGAATTCATACCAAACTTATCATTTCAATTTCATGAATCATCTCATACAATTTTCATGCTAAGTTTGTACCAACCCATTATTCACAATTCATTATTTACCTCACACATGCATACTCATTTATCTCATATTCTCATCACAATACTTAAATTCAAGCCATACATTCACTAACCAAGTCAAGAAAACAATCACACTGCGCCTTGCCTCACCCAGCACTTCGCTCAGGCCGAAGGATCTCGCTCAGGCGACGAGGACCCTCGCTCAGGCGAGCTCCCTTCGCCTAGGCGAGAGCTCGACTTCCAGCATAAGGACTTTGCGCGCGTTCTCGCTTAGGCGAGACCCTCCTTGCCTAAGCGCTCGCCTAAGCGAGACGTTCGCTCGCTCAAAAGTGCAGTGGGTCGCCTGGATGACCATTCGTGGAGAAATGCTTAGGCGAGCCCATGTTACCCTCGCCTAGGCGAGACAGACTTGCTTAGGCGAGTTTATCAGACCTCGCCACTGTTCCTCTCTGCCATCAACACATATCCATGCCCAAACAGTAATACAATTCATACCATACACTCACAGTGACATATAAGCACGCAAATCATGAACACACCATCAAAACAACCATCATTGTACCAAAACAATAGGGTTCTAGCTTCTCTTACCTGGAAGGTTTAACAAAGACCCCAACGGCACGACCACGAGCACAACAGCTCTAAGGATGAACTATGGGTTGAAATAGGGCGGAACGGAACCAGAAAAATGAAGTTAACGGAGGCTTTTAATCGAAAATACGAAAAGATGGTAAAAGGGAACCAGCACGACTGCAAGAGACACTTACATGGAGCACAAGTTCCTTTAGCTTAACGTGACAGCGGAAGCAAACCCTAGCGGAGGGGGTTGACGGCTGCAGTCTTAGGTTTTCTGAAAATGAGTGAAAAGTGAGACTTAGGGCAACGAAGGGTGGTTTTATCTACTAAGCCAGCTCTTAGGCCCACTCGCAAGGGCAACCCCTTACATTTTGGGCAAGAAAGAATGAAACATTTTTAATGGGCCTTACAAATACAAACTAATCAAAATTAGCAATCTAAATCTTGATGTATTTCTTAGCCCATTTGAATAACAACCGAATGATTTTGGACTCTAAAAGATTTTGAGATTCACCTACTTTTTGAATTTTCTTAAACATTTCTCCAGTAATTAGGCTAATTGAACTTGGTTCTTGAATTAGGCATGATGGGCTTGGGTCTTGAGTCGGGCTTGATGGACTTGGACAAGTCATCATGTAGGGGGGCTTCTCCCTCCACCTCCAATAGCTTCTCCTGTACCTCCAAAATCCTTTTTAATTTCAGTTTTGTCCTCGCAGTAAAAAGTAAATATTAAACAGTAAATTTTATCTCTTTATACTTGTTCCAGCAGCCCACCTCCCACACCTCCAATATTTTGAAACCATTACTTCTCTCTTTTGTTTGCTCGTGCAGTGCACCACCAATATTTTGAAACCATTTGACCTGGCTCATTCTCTCTTCTTTCTTGTTTCTTGTTTCTTCGACATTCGCAACTCATTTATATAAAACGGATGTTGACATCTGTAGTGTTTAAAATCAACCACAGACCAAAATAGCAGAAAAAAAAATTGGAAACAGATTAAATAGGAGATTGAATATAAATTTAACAAAATATTATAATCATCAAAGTATCACTAATTCATATATCTACAACCACTACAGACTTTACGCATAAATGCTATTAAACATGTATGTTCTTGCGGAGAACAAATAAGAGATGTCAAGCACAAACGTTACCTTACATCAATCCCCAATCTCCTCAGTAGGCTTCCTCCCGCCTGGCATATGCTATCTGTTGGTATCTCGGTTTGGACCGGTTTGGACCCGAGAGGGGTTACCTGCGGAGAAGACTCTGACGCTCAAGTCAACAAAGAATTCTCAAAAAGTCAAATCTTGTGATTAAGGGATTAATGAATGTGTACCTTTAATTTGTGGGGTCCATGCACATTTATAGTTATTAATTATGTCTGGCCACATCATGGGTTGAGCCTCTTTTTGGGTCGTAGGTGGGCCTTAGCTTAATCATTGTGAGCCCTAGGGGCTTTGCTAGTAATGCTCTAAATCTGTCAGGTTCTTGCTTAATTTCCTTAAGTTAGCGGCCTAGGCCGGTTATTCTTTATTCGCTTAGCATATATGGTGATCATTTGCGTTCTTGAGGGTATTGTAGGCGGATTTTATGGTTATAGTCAGGCTAAGCCGCCTAGGTGTAGTACACCAGTCCCCCAACCTTTGTCGGTGTATCTATAGCGGCAAAGGATGAGAAGTGTTGGTGTGTTTCGTTGAACCGCCTAGGCATAGTACAATGTCCATTCTTCTAAAACTTTGATAAAAAATATTCAACACAATCTACAACGGAGACTATATACATAATTATTCATCCTTGATCACACTTAAATCTAAACAAAATTCGCAACTCAACACGATTCACAAGGTGGCTTCAAGATCTATTTGGATAAACCTTTTCATCTAAAAACAAAAACAGAATTTCACCTATGCACAAATTTTGAACCCATTAGATTATGGGTCACCATTGAAATGCTTTTCCCATATGAAACACTGCCCCAATTTATTTCAACCCGTACTAAACCACCAAAGCTCGGCGAGGCCAAACCACAAAATTCAAGAAGAATTATAGAAAAATGCAGTACCCCACAAGCGTAATGGCAAAGAGTAACTATTTATCGCATATAAAAAAACATCAATAGATTTTAATAGCAATTCATGACAGACAGTGCATCCAGACACAACAACTTGCTATACGCAATAGGAAAGGTACCTCAACAAGTTGTTCAAAGTTTTATTTGAGTAGGTTGATTTTTCGCTCGCAGTAATCTTTTCCTTCATCCATAGTTTTCTGCCCCGCATAACACGCATAACAATCACAGTCAATGAACAAGCAAGTAACAAACTGAACAATGCTCTCTCGATAAATCCAATACATAAAACATAAATGTGTTACATACAACCTAAATTGAATACATAAAACCTAAGTGTCACAAATAAAACCTAAATGTGAGACATAAAACCTAAAAGCGAGAAATGTAGAAGCGCAAGGTTTGACCTCAATCAAGTATCCGGTGCCGACGTCGATCAAAACATAGGTGGAGTCTTGGAGAGTGGCAGGGACGTAGAGGGAGGCGGTGAGTGGGACGAGGATTTCGCTGGCGGGAGGATGGATGACGAGGTCGTTGAGGGTAGAGGAAGCAATCTCGAGGCGAGTGGTGGTGCTGCGAATATTGTTGACGACAATCGTGATTGCAGTCTCTACGATGGTGCTGCTCTAAAGCCCGCCGAAAGATGCAGGTCCATGGTGTAGAGTTTGGAAATGGAGGTGGAGAATAACCTCCTACGCACCAATGGAGTAGAAGAAGAATAATAAGAGATGTTGCACATAACTTGGCGCCAGTGACGACTCCGGTGAACCAGAGCGGTGCAGTGGTGTTAGCTAGTCACCGGAGGTGCCATGGTTACAGGTTCAGGAAGCCAATTACAAACCATTATAATAAGGAACCATATGTCGACATCCATAGTTCAATATTTAGAATCAGATGTCGACATCCGTTGTGCGCTAAACTGTGTTATGGATTTCTTAGTTCAATACCACTTGGGGATTTGGCGACAGTAGGAGGTTCTAAGTTGAGGAAATATGCAGGAGACAAGGGAGGTGCGACGAAGGGGAATGGAATTCTAGGTGCTTGTGTTAAACCTACTGCTGCAACAGAAGGTGTGGTTACGGGAACAAGAACTGAATGCGTAAAGCGCTTTTGGTTTCTACGGTGTCCAAAACACCAATATATGCTCAGCCAAGTTCCCTAGGTTTTCTTCTACAAGCAACAAAACTTGAGTTAATTTGTAGTCATAGAAGACATCACAGGTAGGCTCAACTAGAGCTTAAGAATGAATGACTACAGTACACAAAAAACCAAAAAAAAGAGAGAAACGGATGTCGACATCTATTGTTGAATTTCCAGAACCGGATGTCGACATTCGTGGTACACAAAAAACCAAAAAAAAAAAAATAACGAAATGGATGTCGACATCCGTTTCACAACTTCCTGAAATGGATTTCGACATCCGTTTCACAAATTCCTAAAGCAGATTTCGACATCCGTTTCACAAAAAAACAAAAAAAAATAACGAAACGAATGTCGACATCCGTTTCACAGAAAAAGAAAACAAATGATGAAACGGATGTTGACATCCGTTTCACAAATTCTTGAAGCGGATTTCGACATTCGTTTTACAAAAAAGAAAAGAAAAATAAATAACAAAACGGATGTCGACTTCCGCAACACATTTTTTGAAGCGGATGTCGACATCCGCAACAGTCACAAAAGTAAATTTCAATGTCTTAACAAATAACATTCCAACATTCAAATAAATTCAAACATTCAATATGATTATGATTAAAATGGAAGGCATACTAACCTGTAAAAGAAGAGAATAGGAGAGCTTTGAAAAGAAAAGCTAATGAAAAGGCACGTATGGAAGCTTTACCAACTTCAAGGACAACTGCTGGTAGCTTGAACCAGAGACAGGACCACTACGAGCTTGAATCACAAAGAGGCAAGGACCATTGCAAGGTTGAAGCATAGGAAAAGGACCACACACTACAGGACGAGAGGTCAAAAAGCACTATGGAAGAAACAAAACAAATATTTGGGGTGCAACAGAGATAAAAAGAAAGCAAAAATGAAAGGATCTTGGCTGCAATAAATACCATTTACTATTATTTCACCCACTTGCCAGGTAAAAATTTTAGTAGGAGATTGCTTTCGAAATTCAGCAAGTTTCTGAATGGCGACGAGCGCGAACATCGACAATAGTGATTGTGGCGGTGGCTACAAACTGTATCGTCACTTATAAATGCTAACAGGCCACGAAAACGTCGTGTCGTGTGTGAAGTTTTCGGATGACGAAACGCTATTAGCCTCGGTAAAACCCTAATCATTTGGTCATCTGTCACGCTCTCCATCCTTCACTACCTCGTCGGCCACTCCAAAGGCATCTCCGACCTAGCTTTCAGACTCTCATTATACGTGCTTTGCCTCTGACGACTGCACCATCCGCATCTGGGACACCACCAGGGGTGATTGTGTGAAGATCCTCAGCGGCCACTCTGATGCGGTCTTCTATGTGAATTTCAATCCCAAATCACGTTATATCGTGTCCGGGTCCTTGGACGAGAGCATTAGGATTTGGGATGTGAAGACCGACAAATGTGTCCAAGTCATCAATGACCACACCATGCCCGTCACCTCCGTCCACTACAACCGCGAGGGCACCCTCATCCTCTCTTCCAGCCATGACGACTCTTGCAAAGTTTGGGACACCAAAACCTTTGCTCCATTGAAGACCCTCATCGACGATAAAGTTCTTGCTGTCTGGCAAGCATATATCCCTTCAACAAATGGGAGTTGCTAAGAGTGATGAAGTCATTCCTAGTGCCAATCTTAGTTGTACACATTTATGTTTTCATAGTAGAGTTCCACTTGGGTAATGTATCAAATCTTTCTCTCTTTGTCTCTTTTTTCTATAAATTGTGTGTTTAGACTTGTACTAATTGATTTGAAGTCGTGTTTAGACCACATCAGATGTGTTCCTTCTCGATCCAATGCCACTACCAAGCTTCAACTACTTCCATTGACTGATGGCATAATTGTTTTGGACACTCTGCAAATTGATGTCGAGGAGGAAGGTATAGACTTGTTGTACTTTTGGAATGTGTAAAGGGATGAATTAAAATTATAGATTGACATTGTATAAGGCAGAGCTTCCTGATGGAAAGGTATGATTTTTGCATCTTAATTGCATTGATGTCTATGGAATGTAATGAAAAGTCGTAGACACTGGCTTTTTGTGTGTTTTCTCTGTTTTCTTCATCTTTATTGTTATGGCTTATGATTTATCTTCCTAAACTTTAATCACCGTAAGGTAGCTGCTATTGTCTTATATGGATAGGTGATATTTGTTTTAGTGCATGTTTTTTATCCTTTTTAGTTTTCATTTCAGAAATATAACAATGGTAATAAGTAAATACTTGTTCTTAAGTTATATATATTGAATTGACAGGGTGCATCATTATGGAAGAATTGGCCCACATAAGAAGAGCTCCAAGATATGATAAACGAGGTTGATGCAGATGGCAATGGAACCATATAATTTGCTGCGTTTCTCAACTTAATGACCAAGAAAATGAAAGTAAGTATATCATTATATGCTCTTATTTATGTATATAGTTACAAAGGATGCATTTTTTTGCAAAGATTAACAATATCCATCTCATTTTTTCTGATTTAGGAAACTGATGCAGAGGAAGATCTTAAGGAGGCTTTCAAGGTGTTTTACAAAGATCAAAATGGTTACATTTCATAAAAGTGAGGTATATTATATGAACTTTTGATTCTTTTTTATTCACTTTTTATAGCAATTTTCTTTTGTCGACGGTAATGAGAAATCAAAGCATTATAAGGATTTCTTCAAAGTTGAACAAAAAGGAGGTAGGGTCAATATGTTGGAAAATGCAAACTAGATTCCAAGTCTTTGAGTCTCTTTCCTTTTCAATTTTTATCTATAAATGTGCGCTCACTTTTCTGGCTACGCAGCAGAAGCTGCATATGCAGCTTTTTTTTTTCCTCACAAACACTACAACAATTTATAGTTTAGACCACACTAAAATAGACAACGGCTAAATAAATGTAGCCTAAACATATAATAAACAACATTTTTATAAATGATGTATAAATATCATGAAAGTCCATGATTATATAATTGTTGCTTTAAACTATGTGGGCAAAACTAGTAAAAATGTGGTCTAAAAACATATGTAAGGTATAAAATCAACATGTAAAACTGTTGTCTATTGTGAGAATTTTAAGCAACGGTTTTAAAAATATTGTCATACTAAAAACCGTTGTCTGTTACCTATAACTACACTCACCTATACCACGCCTAAAAAATTGTGGTCTAATCTTTAGACCACGGTTTTTATAATTTATATCATAATTTTATGCCGTTGTCTAAAGTGATTTTTGTTGTAGTGAAATTTCCACGTCAAGTTTCAACCCATTTTGGTAAAAATTCCTCCAATTTTTTATATTCATGCGGTGTCACTTTTTTTTCATTCATCTAAGCATAAATATCAATAACTTCGAAAAAAAAAGAATAAAATCAATTAATAAAAGGGATAAATTTTGTATGATTATGAAAAATAAAATTAAAGTGATTGGTTTGTTATGTAGTTGTGACATGTTATGATAAATCTTGGTGAGAAATTAACTAATGAGGAGGTTGAGCGAATGATTTAAAGAAGTAGATTCTAAGCATACAATATTTTTTTTTTCATTTCAGTTTTAATTTTATAAATGTTGACATGAGAAGCCAAGGTGGTTTGCTTCTTGAAGATTTGATGAAGATTGAATGAAGCTCTTTTGAACTATCTTGAAGCCATTACCATTGGAATGAAGTCTACATTGATGAAGGAAAGGAGATTTGATGATATCCATGTTGATCAAGGCTCAAAAGTGTGCTCTCAATGTACTTACATCATATAGAAAGTGTATTTTAAGGTTGTAATTCATGTTGTAGACCTTATAGCATTAATTAGATGTTTTTGGTCTTAGGTGTATCTTTTAATATGTTGAATCGTTTTTCAACAGGTTAAAATGCATCTTTTAATCTGTTGAATGACCTTTTAACAGGTTAAAAGGTTGACTGCAGTAGTCTTAAATTGCAACAAATTCAATCAGTTGATTTAGTTTTTAATCGACTGATTTCACTTAAGTCAAGTGAAATCAACCGATTGATTTGAAAAATCAACCTGTTGAATTTTGTAACAGTTTGACTATTTAAGCTGTGATTTTCGAAAGAGAAAAAAGTTGATCATTTTAGAGCACGAATTTGTTCTGGAAACTTGTGGAAACTCTCTCCTTCGTGATCATACGTGTTGCAGCTATTGAAGATTGATCTTGGATCAATTCTTGGAGCTTTTGGCTTGGTTTGAAGCTTGGAGAAAGTGGTTTGTTGTAGGCTGGGCTGTGCTACAACTAAGGTTTGATCTTTCTCAAGCTTTGTGTGTGTGCCTGGTGGTTTTCCAAGTCTGCAAGAGGGTTCTTGCTGTGTTGGTGTGATTTTTGTGTGATTCAAGAGTCTTTTGTGGTGCTTTTGCATATTTTGGAAGTGTAAGGGTGGATACTTTGTAAATCTTTTGAAAAAGTGCAAAGTCAAGCTCAGGTTGCCTTGACAAACTGGATGTAGCTCAGGTTTGAGTGAACCAGTATAAAAATCTCGTGGTGTCCTCTCTTGTCTAACCTTTCTCTTATGCATTTTCATTTTAAAGTTTAAAGAACTTGTGCTTTAATCATCTTTTTTCATGATCTTGCATGTTTTCATGACATTTGCAGCATTGAACATGTTTGTATAATCATTTAGAGCCTGTCTTGATCATTCTTGTGCATTGTTTATGGTTTAAATCTCAAATCTGCATTTTTGTATTTTTCCCAGTATTTTAGTCGACTTTTTTCCTGTTTCAATCGATTAATTATACCAGAACAAAATCTGTTTAGTAAAATTAATCTGTTAACTCTGGTTTTGATCGACTGAAAGTATACTGTCCAACACCTTTTGCATCCTAACTTGGTGATCTATTTGATTCAATTAAAGGTGGTTTTTAGCCTCCAAAGATAGCCTAAATTTTTAACTAGCCAATTCAACCCCCCCTTCTTGGCTTTTCAACCATTTCAAAACTAACAATTGGTATCAGAGCTAGGTACTTGAAATTTGATCAAGTAAGGTCCTAAATCTATTTTGAACTACTTGAAATGGCTGAAAACAAGTTACCCTTTACTGAAGGTGCCTCAATTCATAGACCCCCTATGTTTAGTGGAATTAATTACCAGTTTTGGAAAATTATGATGAAAATCTTTATTTAATCAATAAATCAAGGGATATGGCATTCAATCATAAATGGACCATATACTCCTAAGCATACTGTTGAAAATGTGCAAGTTGATAAATGTGAGAGGTTCTTAAAGTGACTCATGAAGGAACTAATGATGTTAAGAGAGCAAGAAAGCATGCCTTGATTCAAGAGTATGAGTTATTCAAGATGAAACAAGGAGAATATGTGCAAAAGAGATTCACTCACACAGTCAAATTGTCTTATAGGATTGAGTAAAGAATTTGATAAGGAAGAGTTAAACATCAAGGTGTTAAAGTGTCTTGATAGAGCTTGGCAACCAAAGGTCACTACCATCTCAGAAACAAGACATCTATCTACTTTGACTACAGCTGCATTGTTTGGTAAGCTTAGGGAGCATGAGATTGATATGCCAAGGCTTAATGAGCTTGAGTAAAGTGAGAAAAAGGTTAAGAACATAGCCCTGAAGACTAGCACCAAGAAAAATGAGGAACTCGAGGATGAGGTGGCTGAATCAAGTGAAAGTGAGAACTTGAATCTCCTTGTCAAGAGGTTTGGTAAGTATCTCAAAAGGAAACGTGTCAAAGGTAACCCCAAGAGGTATACTTCCAAACACAATGAATCAAACTCTTCTAATTTTACATGTTATAACTGTGGAAAATAAGGACATATCAAAATTGAATGTCCAAATGCTAAAAAAGAAAAGGAGAAGAGTGTTGATAGGAAAAAATAGAAGAAGTCAAAGGAGAAACGTGCATACATTGCATGGGAGGATAATGATGATTCAACAACAAGTAGCTCCTCACAAGATGAGAGTGAAGAAGCCAACTTGTGTCTCACGACTGGTTATGATTCATCTTCCTCAAGCCAAGTAAGTTCTCTAGACTTAAATGACTATAATGAATTGTTGCATGATTTTGAAGAGTTGCATAATGAAGCAAACAAGATTTCTGCATTAAACAATCGGTTGAAAGGCTTAAACAATTGGCT
>Ga0214542_1011190_pt1 | contig 12454 bp, 16 predicted proteins | sample CNSS1metaG_FD_160096 | JGI IMG/M metagenome (GOLD analysis project Ga0214542, IMG submission 160096) | Root nodule microbial communities from cowpea collected in UCLA plant growth center, Los Angeles, California, USA - CNSS1 | ecosystem: Host-associated > Plants > Roots > Nodule | place: USA...
AAAATCGAAAACCCATTCGAAAATCCATGACCATTCACTGCCGACAAGCTACAATCAGTGATTTTTGTGAGCTAACACACAGGCGCGAGAGATGGAGAAGAGATAAAGAAGTGAAACAGTGCACAGAGAACTCACCAATAGTGAAGAGATAGGAAAGAGATATAGTGAGAAAAGATAGAAAAATAGTAATATCGAATGAAGAACCGCCAAAAACAGATGAGGAGCAACTGAAAAAAATAGGGAACAAAACTTTAGATAAGAACAAGAGGGAAAGGAAAAAAAATGTATTATAATTGTGGAGGTTATAAATCTCTGCAAGAAAGAACTAAAACCTCCATTATTTTCTGCGCTCCAGACAATTTACGAATTATGATAATTTGTAGAGGATTTTTCTGACCTCCATAAAATAACCTCCACTGAATATTAATTTTTTTGTAGTGATATATGTATCTTGTTTCATAAGTGTCACTTAGAGACTTGCCCATGTCTCACAATAGCAGCCCCTACAATAATTTGTGACTCACACCCCTACAATAATTCTCATTAGGTTTATTAAGAGGTATTTAAAAACACACATAATAATACATATACCTAAGCCTTATTATTGCCACAATTAATAGTCAACAACTTCAATATTACCCTTTAAACTTCATTCCATGGGATCGCCATTCATGTAAAGATAGGTGTCCACTGTTGCAACTAATTTATGGGCTTTAATCTCATTTCCTTTGACGACTCAAGTACTTGTTGACGCCTCAACCCTTTGGTAAACAAATCCATGATATTTCTTTCTAACCTGACAAAGTAAAAAGAAATAATACCATGAGTAATTAAGATTCTAATATATTTATGTCTCACTCTCATGCATTTTTTTTCGTTAAAACTTTTGCTAGAAATTTTAGATATGATAATTTGATTGTCACAATGCATTGAAATATGAGGTATAGGCTTATTTAATATATGGTAAATTATATACAACTTTTAAGAAATTTTGCCTCAACAGTAGCAATATCTAAAGCATTAATCTATGCTTCCATGGTAGATCATGAAATAATATATTGTTTAGCATATTTCCATGATATCGCGCCTTCACCCAAAGTAACAACATAACCAGTTGTTGACTTTGTGTCATCAGAATCAAAAATCCAATTTGCATCATTATAACCTTCAATAAAAGCAGTAAATTTTGTATGGTGAATTCCATAATTAATGGTTCCTTTGAAATATTTTAACACCCTTTCTAATGCAGTCTAGTGAGAATGATCAAGATTATGTATATATTTTCCTAATCTACCAATTGCATAAGCAATATCAGGTCTAGAGAAAATTTTCAAATGTAATAAGGAACCAATAATTTGAGAATATTTATGAGAAGAAATGCCTTCACCTATTTTTTTTCTTTTGTTTAGTAGATGGGTCATAAGGCATTAAAACCGGTTTCACATCAAAATAATTGAATTTCTTCAACAGTTTCTCTACATAATGAGATTGCATTAAAATAATGTTACCATCTTTCTTTAAAGTCTTGATACCCAAAATAGCACATACAGGATCAAAGTCTTTCATATCAAAATTACTAGACAACAAATGTTTCACATCCTCTATAATTTATATATTGCTACCAAATATTAATATGTCATCTACATATATTCATAAAATAGCATAAACACCATCATCATATTGTTTTACATACACACATTTATCACTATTATTAATATGAAAACCATATGAAAGAATAACTTGATCAAATCTTTCTCTGAATCAATAAAGCCCTCCGGTTGTTTCATATATATATTTCCTCTTCTAAATCGCAATTTAAAAAGGCAGTTTTAACATTCATTTGATGAATTTCTAAATTAAAAATGTAAGTAAGAACAATCAAAATGGTAGTTACTTTTGAAACAGGTGAATATGTATCAAAGAAATTTACACCTTATACTTGTTGGCAACCAATAACAACTAGTCTTGCCTTAAACTTATCTACAAACCCATCAGTCCTTAATTTCTTTTCCTAAAAATTCATTTACATCCAGTACTTTTACAACCAGGAGGAATATCAGTTAAAAACCAAGTTTTATTTTCTTTAAGAGAGTTCATTTCATTACTAATAGCTTCTTTCCAAAAGGAAGCATCAATAGATCTCATTGCTTCACCATAAGTTACATAGTCATTCTCAAGCAAAAAATAATAAAAATCAAGACCAAAATCTTTAGCCTTTCTTTTTCTTTTACTCCTCCTATGTTCATTTAGAATAATTTTATTAGCATTTTCACTTGAAGGAAAAATAGAACTAGAACCATCACAAATAACATAACCACCAGAAGGCAAACCAAAATTAGAGGTATTATAAATAGTTTTAGTCAATTTTTTCTTTTAAAGGAGAAAGATTTTCAAAGAAAATCGCATCTCTAGATTAGTATTATTAGAGAATCTATAAGTAGCGTTATGCAAAGAGTAACCAATAAAAACAAAATCAACTATTTTAATTCCTATTTTTCTTTACTTATTAACTATCACAAAAATGGCTTTTGACATCGACTCTTTTTGACTTTTGACGTCGATGTTAAAACACGAAATTCAAGAACGTCTGTCACCATAACGTTTGATGTCCCTTTTCTCCGGCGCACTTGAGAATGCTAACAATGAGGTGCTTCTGCAGTTTTAGTGAAACCATTTTTGTTGCAAATGTTGGTGATGCCAACCTTATCACGAACGGAGAAGAGGAAGCACCTTAAATCTCTAGTTTGTGGATATTATATTTGTTAGGTTGGGTTTGTAACCATATTAATTACTAAAGAAATCCATGAAAGAAAGAGGAAGAGAAAAAAATCGCAAGATGCAAGAAGCAAAAACCACAAAAAAAGGGAAACAGAGAAACGATAGAATGAGGAGAACAAACTTTTGTATATTGAAAAAGGGAACAACTTCTCTCTTTTGTACAAATGGAAAGTGCAATATATAGAAAAAGGAAAAGCTCAAGCGACGCAACAACTCAGAGGCAAAGTAACGAACAATTGATATGTGAAGATGGTGGAGCTCATCGTCGTTGTGCTACCGGAAGTGGTGGAGCTTGTCGTCGTTGTCGCCTAGTACGAACGATGCCACTGCAACCCGAAAACATTAAACCATTCAATCAAAACTAAAAAAGCCCAATTGAGCACATCCTCTTATGTGCATTTGAGGTTTCATGACCAGAAACTAACCTTTGTTCGTCCTCCCACTCATCAACGAAGGTTCTAGTTCACCTAAAAACGAAAGCGCAAAGGAACAATATGGTTTGCGCTGCCACTAGGGTTTTTTCTATAATGTTTGACGTCAGTGGAGTGAGAAACCAACGTCATTTGACGATAAGGAAGCGAAAAAATAACGTCCTATGACATTGGGATGGGGAGATCTAACGTGCTTTGATGTCGAGGGGTGGGAAATCCAACATCATTTGACGTTTAACTAGAGGACACAAATGTCAAATTGAAAAAAAATGTCATTTCCATAGGGGCAACATTAATCTTGTCCTTTTAATTACAAAAACGTCACCAATCATTTTTTATGTTGGGACTTTCGTGGACATACGTCAAAACGGTGACGTTATAACCTCATTTTGTGTTAGTGAGTGGTATGTTAACCTTTGCAAGACACCTCCAACTTTAAAATATGTTTAAAAAGGTTATTTTTTTCTTCCATAACTCATAAGGAGTTTTATCACAATCTTTATAAGGAATTATATTGAGAATATATCATACAGAATATAAAGCTTCACCCCACATATTTTTAGGCAAACCAAAACTTGTAAGCATAACATTCACCATATGAAGCAAAGTTCTATTTTTTCTTTCAACTACACCATTAGATTGAGGACTATATGGAGGTGATATTTCATGAATAATATCACAAGTTTCACATAAAGCACTCATTTCTAAAGATATATACTCAACCCCTCTATAAGAACGAATAATCTTATTTTTTTTCTTTCTAATTGATTTTCTATCTCAGATTTATATATTTTGGACTTTTTTAGAAAAATCATGTTTGTGGTTTATTAAATACACATAAAAATATTTTTAGAAATCATCAATAAAAGTAATAAAATATCCTTTCATGCATATATGGAAAGGTTTTCTTGGTTGCTTTGATTGAAGACATATGTCACACTTTTTCTTCAAATCAACAGAAATTAAGAATAAGATTAAGAGACATCATTCTTTTAATAGAATTTAAATTTATATGACCTAGTCTAGTATTCCATATATCACAACTTTCAACATTGGTAATAATCAAAGAAGAACTACTAGATATTTTATTAGAAGAAAAAGACATAAGACTTAATTTAAACAAACCACCACAAATATATCTTTTACCAACAAAAACACTATGTTTGCTAATAGCGACTCCATTGGACTTAAAAACAACTTTGTAACCTTGTTGTACTAACAAAGAAGTACATATGAAATTTTTTTTCTAATTTCAGAAATATGAAAGACTATTTAAAATAAGATAATCTCTAGAAGACAATTATAATTTCACTTGACCCTATCCTATCCCAGAAGATGTGTCATGCTCTCATTTTCCATACTCACCGTATATGTGCTTATTTCCTAATATAGAGAAAATAATTTTTTATCAGTATACACATGACAATTATAGAGTCTATAAACCAATTGTTTAAGTTAAAAACATAATTTAACTCAAGGCTAGTGACATGGTACCTTTCAGATGGGGAATCAGAGGCAACACCCAGAGTAATAGTATTGGCTTCGTGTTTGGAATTAGACATAAGTTGACATGATTTTCTTATTGAAGATTTTTCTTCTTTGATGCCCATTGTAGTCTTCTGGAACCACACCAGTAACTTTAAATTTAGAAATGTTAGCGAACCAAGGTCTTTCCTTTCTCATCCATAGTTTTTCATCAGGAAAAAGATCATCTATCTCCATCTCCTTACTTGTGATTTTCTCATTATCTAATCTTGATAGGTCATCTACTATAGAGAAAATTTTTTTTATCAGCACACACATGACCATTATAGCCATAGAGTCTATAAACCAATCGTTTAAGTTAAAAACATAATTTAACTCAAGCCTATTGACATGGTACCTTTCAGATGGGGAATTAGAGGCAACACCCAGAGTAATATTGGATTCGTGTTTGGAATTAGACATAATTTGGCATGATTTTCTCATTGAAGATTTTTCTTCTTTGATGCCCATTGTAGTCTTCTAGAACCACACCAGCAACTTTAAATTTAGCAATGTTAGCGAACCAAGGTCTTTCCTTTATCATGAATAGTTTTTCATAAGGAAAAAGATCATCTATCTCCATCTCCTTGCTTGTGATTTTCTCATTATCTAATCTTGATAGGTCAATCTACTATGACATTTTCAGTCTCCTTTTTATCATTAATTGTCAAATCAAACTCTTAAAGGAGTAGCATCCACCTTATTAGTCTTAGTTTTGAATATGCTTTGGTGAGTAAATATTTGATGGTTGCATGATTCGTTGAATACTGTGATAGATGTGCCTATCAAATATGCTTTGAATTTCTATAAACCACAGACTATAGCTAACAACTCTTTTTTTTTATGGTTGCATAGTTGATTTGAGCTTCATTTAAGACTTTGCTATTGTAGTGTTTAACATGGATTTTTTCTTCATTTATTTGTTCTAATATTGCTCCTATTGTGTGGTCACTTGCATCGCATATTAACTAAAAATTATGAGACTTTGTAGCGTAGTGTATAACATGGAATTTTTTTTTTCATTTCTTTATCCTAACAATGCTCTATTGCGTGGTCACTTGCATCGCATATTAACTCAAAATTATGAGTCCAGTTAGGAGCAGTGATAACTGGTGCAAAAAAAATGAATTTTGCTTCCTTAACCAACAAGTTGCTCAAAGGTTTTGCAATCTTGGAGAAATCTTTTATAAACCTTCTATAGAAGCCAACATGATCAAGAAAGCTTCTTATTCCTTTAATGTTTGAAGGTGCAGGTAATTTGAAAATAACCTCTACCTTTGTTGGGTCCACTTCTATTCCCTTTTACGATATTTTGTATTTAACTACAATACCTTATTTTACCATGAAGTTGCGCTTCTCCCAATTTAACACCAGATTGGTTTTTCGACATCTTGGCAATATTGCCTCTAGATTTTCTAAGTAACTTTCAAAGGATGACCTAAAAATAGAGAAATATCCATGAAAACTGTAATACTTTTCTCAATCAAATATGAAAAAATGGCCATCATGTATCTTTGGAATGTTGCAGGTGCATTACATAATCCAAAAGCCATCTTCCTGTATGCAAATACTCCAAAAGGACAAGTGAAAGAAGTCTTTTCTTGATCTTTTGGGTCAACTACAATTTGGTCATAACCTAAATATCCATCCAAGAATCAATAATAAGCATGTCCAACTAATCTTTCAAGCATTTGATCCATGAAGGGTAGTGGAAAGTTGTATTTTCTCGTGGCTTGATTGAGTTTCTTTTAATCAATGCACATTCTCCAACCAATTATTGTTCTAGAAGGAATTACCTCATTTTTTTCATTCCTTATGACAATTATTCCTCCTTTTTTAGGAACCACCTACACTAGACTTATCCATGAATTATCAGATATAGGGTATATCATTCCTTCTTCTAGTAACTTGACCACCCCTTTTCTTACTACCTCTTTCTTAGCAGGGTTGAGTCTTCGTTGAGGTTGAGCAACTGGTTTATATGTTCTTCCATCAAGATCTTGTGCATGTAGTAGGATGGGCTTACTTCTTTTAGATTAGAGAGTGTCCATCTTATAGCTTGTTTGTTCCTTTGTAGAACTTCTATTAACTTTTCTTCTTCTTTCAATAATTTATTGTTTATAATGACAGGTTTTCCATCTTTGAGGAAGAAAATACTTCAAGTGGGGTGGTAATTGCTTCAATTCTAGTTGAGACACCTTTTTTTTTTTTGTCGAGTTAAGCTCAAACTTTGAGGCTAAGCCAGAACTGAGTTCTTTGTTTCTATTCAACTTTGTAAGGCAATATGCTACAACTGCTTCTTCATTAAAATAATTTGTTAGGTTCATTATGGCTATCCCCAAAGGTTCTATTGTAGAAAAACTCTTTTTTGCTTCTAAACATACTTCTTCCAAAGTGTTAATCTTGAAGCATTCTTTTGTTTCAGCAGGGTATTTCAATGCATCAAAAACATTGAAGTTAACTTCTTCATCTTCCACTATCACCTTTAGTTTTCTTTTGTTTAAGTCTATGATTACCCTTACTATTTTCATGAATGGCCTGCCCAAGATTAGAGGTACTTTTGCATCCTCTGCAGTATCCATTACCATAAAATCTACTAGGAAGTAGAATTTGTCCACCTTAATCAAAAGATCTTCCACTACTCCACATGGATGCTTAACAGTTTTGTTTGCTAGTTGTAAGGTGATTCTTGTTGATTGAAGCTTTATGCTTCCAATCTTTTTAAGCATGGATAAGAGCATTAAGTTGATAATTGCCCCTAAATCTATTAAAGCCTTCACTATGGTCAAGTGTCGAATTGCAACAAGTAAAGTAAAAATGTTAAGATCACTAGATTTTTTAGGTAGTGTTCTCTGAATTATTACACTACATCGTGCTTCTAATTCCATTGTCTCTTGTTCAACTATTATTCTTTTCTTTGTCAATAATTTTTTCATGAACTTGCCATATGTAGGAATTTGTTTCATGGCCTTAGTGAAAGAAATATTGATTTGTAGTTTCTTGATCATTTCTAAAAATCTAGTGAATTGTCTCTCACGATCTTTTCTTATTGGAGCATGAGGGTACGGGAGGTTTACAATAGGAGCTTTTTCTGCATCTACCCCCTTTTCTTTTGAATTTAATTATTTTTCTTCCTTACTCTTTTTTGACTCATTATGCTTTACTTCTTTTTTATTTTTCTTTCTCTTTTTCTCCCTCATTTTTCTCCAAGTTATCCCTAATCCCTTTTCCTATAACAGTTCCCTGTCTAGTGGTAATGGATTGGCAATGTTCCTTTGGATTTACCTTTGTATTTGTTGAGAATTGACCGTCCTATTGTTATGATATTTGTTTAGCAAGCTACCTAACTTGTATTTCCAAGTTTTAAATTAAGGCCTTAGTATTTTTTTGGCTAATGGTTGATACTTGAATGAATTGTGCCAAGGCTTCCTCCATTTTGGTCAATTTGTGAGAGTGGGTAGTGGCTTGCTTCTAAGATGATCCTATGTCAGTTCTCCAACCTTGATACTGATGTGGATTGCTCTTCCAACCAACATTCTGGTTATAGTTGTTGTTGAAATTTTTTGATTTTCTCTAGTTGTTCATGTAATTGAGTTTCTCCTCTTGCTATACATCTGAACAATGGTCATTATGATGATTTCCTAAGCAAAAATCACATTTGAGAAGCTGCTGATAAGAAGAAATTGTTGTTGTTCCAATCTGCATTTTCATCATTTATTTTTTTAGATCTTACATTTGTTGTGATATGAGGTTATTTTGGGCCAATATAGCAAATTGTGTATCCAACTCCAGGATGTCTCTTTTTGTTGGTGGACTTTTATCATAGTGAGCTTGGTAGTCACTATCAACTATTGCTTCTATGATTTCCATCGCTTCTTCAACACTTTTTGTCATCATTGAGCCTCCTATAGATGCATCTAGCATCATTGTTGCTTGAGGACGTAATCCATTGCAGAACACGTTGAGTTGAGCTAATTCATCAAAGTCGTGATTTGGATATTTCCTTAACAAAGATTTGAATCTTTCCCAAGCGTCGCACAGTGGTTCATCACTTGTTTGAGAGAATGCGACAATGGATGATTTAACTCCTAAATATTTAGATGGAGGAAAAAAATTGTTCAGAACTTTTCTCTCCACATCTTCCCAACTGGTCAAGCTTTAATTTGGTTGTGATTGTAACCAAGTCTTTGCTTTTCATGTTAGAGAAAATGGAAAAAGTCTAAGATATGTAGCATCCTCATTTTCCTGCGTGATTCCCATGGTACCACATAGCTCATAGAAAGTAGACAAATGGTTGTAAGGATCCTCATCATCTAATTATGCAAATTGGTTAGATGTGATTAAAGATAACACAACTGGTTTCATTTCTATTATTTTTATGGGCCTTACAATACTAGAAAAGTATCTAGGTCCTTGTTGTAATGCATAGTCCCCTGATACTCTTCTAGTGGATTTCCCTCTTCAATGATATTTGAGTGATTTTGAGGAATCACATCTGGACTGGATATATTTTCCTATTGTTGTTGTTGCTGCAATTTTTCAACTTGTTTTTGCTTCATGCTTCTACTATTATTTCTTCTCGCTGATTTTTCAATTTCTAGATTAAAGAGTAAGGTTTGTCCTACTCTATTTCTTGGCATGCAAAGCAAACTTAATCTAATAATGGTTGATCTTTAGACAAATCCTCGACAACGGTGCCAAAAACTTGATAAAGATTTTGTAACAATCAACTCCATTAAGTGGGCTGGTGTCTTGAAATATAATTCAAGTGTCATATCCACAAGGATTTATTAAAGTGTACCAATATTTATACTACAAAAGTATTACTGTTGATTGATGTTAGGTTTCAAGTAAGCAAAACTAATAAGAAGCATAATAAAATTTAGTGACAAGGTTGAATGTTTTTGTCCCTCCCCAATTTATGTTTTTAATTTCTCCTCTTTCACCTAAAGTCTATCAAGAATCATTGTTCTGAAAGTACCTTTTGAGTAGATCTAGATGCATCCCTACAGTCTAGAACCTAGGGAAATTTAGACCCATGGTGATTCCTTTACTCTTGGTAGAATAAATCCCTACTTGGTAGAATCTACTTTTTGGCCCAGCATCCCCTTTAACTACTTAATAAGCACTAGTGCAAGTATGGCAAATTGTTTGGACCACAATTCAAACTAGTTTCCCAACTCAATTTGAACCAATTAAAATAACAACGAGATATAAAACAATTCACAATCTAATAATTCAAGACAACAATAGATGCATCAAAAGATAAATTACAAACAAAAAAGAGGAAGTTCAATTACATCCAACCTTGCACTTTGAGTTTTGACCACTCATGATGGAGAATAAACTCATTACTACACAGAGATTCACTCTATCTTTACTTTGTCTCTCCCTAAACAATATTTCTAAAGAGTTTTACAAAGCGAGGAAACCTATTCTCTCATGAGATGATGTTCTAGCCAGAGGAGAGGGTATTGTTTTATAGGTTGAAATGATCAATGTTCAGCCAAGTTTTCTAGGCTCAACCACATTGGCTTCTTTTATGAGTTTTTCTACTTTTCTACTTAACTATATGATCTTCTTATGGTGTTTTAATGTTGACGCCTTATTTCACTATTTATTCCATGTAATATACCTTATCACTAATTCAAACTCATGTGCAGCTTTACAACATTTGTTAGGCTTAGCCAAAGATTCCTCGTGACAGTTTTATGTTTTCAATTATTGTGGTTGAGCCCCCTTCTATTGCCTTAGCTGAGTGCCTGATTTCTTTCATTTTTCTCCTACAAAATAGTGTTATTTCATTAGTTTCCTTGTTTTTCATTTAACTAAGTAGGATATTCAATGATGTCACTAAAGAAGGGTCTTTTTCCTTAATGAACACAATTTAAGCATTTAATAAGTGTCTAAATTGCTATGGTTTTTTATGTCATGGAGACACTTATCAACATTGTTCCATCTAATCTTTTTTGTACTTTAACAGACACAAAAACCTACTACGTTTGCGAAGGTCATGAATGATGCGATGAAGGTCTGTGACTTGGACCTCTACCTTGTACACTCAATCGTCAACTTCTACTACCGCACTAGTGTTGGGATTTCCAAGGGGGGCTCATTTTTTAGTACGACATCAGTTTATTACTTTTGTTTTTGTAGTAGGATCTGTTCGTTGTTGCGATTCTGAGAAGAATCATAGATTGACTCTACATATTAATAGAGTAGTCCTAAGATGGGTACTCAATTTCAATCTCATAGAGTTTATATCAATTTTAGTACCATTTCACCATGTCAAAACTTCATTGATCCTCCCTTATTTATTAAATATTAATTGAAACTAGAAAAAAAAACATCTATCTTTGTTTATATCCTTATACCACAATACAATTTTACATTATCTATCTATGTAATGACAAACATTATTCAGAAACAAAAATAGTGACTCTTTGTCACATAAATACACGTTAATGTTACTTTTGTGAAGAATTTTCAAATGTTGTTAAGTACAACAATTTTGATAAAGAAGCTACTCTAAACAAATAAATTATATTTTTAATGATTAATTTTTAAGCCTAATTCATGGTAAAATGCTTAGGTTCCTTTCATTCATATTCTATCAAAGGATTAAATATATTTTTATTTCTTAAGTTTTAATGAAAATAAAATTGGTTTTTCTTTAAAATTATGAACAAATTCAATTCTCTAATTTTAAAATGTATGAATGTAGTTCTTTTAACCAAATTTTATTAATTTTATTTAATGTTTCAAACATATTTCATATTTGAGTTTATTTATATGGATCGATAAATCTATATTTTAATGTTGCACATTTTTAAAACATTAAATAAAATTCACTAAAATTTAATTAAAATAATTTAATTCATTCATTATTAGAGAAAAATATATTTAATCCTCTATAAAATTAAAAAAAACATCGAGGACAAACAAAATTGGTGAATTTTGATTTATTTTATAATTATCTGAGAACAAAAACCGTATCATACTTCTTTATTTCTCGGTTTTCCACGGCATTATTTGAACTTTTTAATGGTTAAATTATTAATTTATTACTTAGTTTTAACAATTTATATACAAATTAATAGAGACAATAAAATGTTATTACTACGGTTAAATAGAAAAAAAAATTATCAAAGAAGAGGACGCTTAATTGTTAGGAATTAGGTTAGGAGAGAGAAGTTATTTTAAAGAGGAGAGAAGAGTGAATTTGGAATTGCGAATGGTTAAGAAATTAAGAAAAGAAGGAAGAGAAAGAATGATGTGAAAGAAAAAGTGAGTGATGATGGAAGAAAGGAAGATGAAGGTTCGTTCGGAAAGGGAGAAGACGAAAGTGGTGATTAGGCATTTGCCTCCTTCTCTCACTCAATCCGATCTCTTTCAGCACATCGATTCACACTTCGCTTCACGCTACAATTGGTTCTCTTTCAGACCCGGCAACACCAGGTTCCTTTCAATCCATTCAAACGCAATTTGTTCTTTACCTCATTCATTTTTAACAAAACCCTAGCCATATCTGCAGCCACAAGCGTCTGAGGCATTCCCGAGCGTACATAGACTTCAATTCTCCTCATGATGTTTTCGAGTTCGCTGAGTTCTTCGATGGACATGTTTTTGTTAACGAGAGAGGTAATTTATTTGTGTTTCTTTTCTTTTTTTTTTTTTTTTTTTTTTCTTTTTTATTTTTTTCTTTTCTTTATTTTTTTTCT
>Ga0214542_1011192_pt1 | contig 12453 bp, 9 predicted proteins | sample CNSS1metaG_FD_160096 | JGI IMG/M metagenome (GOLD analysis project Ga0214542, IMG submission 160096) | Root nodule microbial communities from cowpea collected in UCLA plant growth center, Los Angeles, California, USA - CNSS1 | ecosystem: Host-associated > Plants > Roots > Nodule | place: USA...
ACGGGTGGAGTGGCATCGTCGGTAATGGCTGAACGAATAGAGATAAGGGCGTTGTAGTCTGAGAATGGCAACGAAAGGGTTTGATGAAGATGGAAAAACAGAAATAGAAAGAGGACACGCATTGGGGAATGGAAGAGAAGAGAAGAGAGTGTAGGTGAAGGGTAGAAACATATGAAACGGATCCCAAAACCCGTTTGCGAAAAAAGCACATGGAACTTGCTGAAACGGATTTTAAATTCCGTTTCACACCTTTACGAAACGGATTACGTAAGTTGTTTCAAGACAAAAATTAAAATATTTGGGAAACGAAATACGAATTCCGTTTTATAAAATTGTGAAACGAATTTTGTAATCCGTTTAAAAAAAAAATCGAATTTTTTGAAACGGATTACATCCCAAATTTTTCCAATTTTTTCCCAAAACGGATTACGTAATCCATTTCAAAATGGTGTAAAACGGATGCCAGAATGCGTTTCATAAAGATTCCGTGTTGTTTTTTTGAAACGGGATGTGGAAGCTGTTTCATACTTTTTGAAACGGAATACGAATTCTGTTTCACATCATAAACAGAAAAAAAAAAGGTTAAGCTAATATTAAGGCTAACCTGGACAGAAGATAAGAGGATGGGAACTACCACACTTAGACAGAAGATAAGAGGACGCATGTTACTCACAATACCACCTTTCTTCAAACAGAGAACAAGAAACACAAAACCTTCAACCACCACAAGCACAACGGACACTGAGAGAATAAACAAGATTCCTTTAAAAAAATAAATGAAAGTGACACAAACCTCGGATGAGGGACCACCACCCACCAGAGAATGAAAGAATGAAGCACAGAAAATTAAAGCTCAAGGATCACACGAGAATGAAACGGAGAAAAATTTAAATAAAGGCATAGTAATGAGACAAAGAAGAAACGAGAGAAGAAATAGTATGAAATTATTTTGGGGGTGCAGAGAAGTTGGCGACGCAGTAAATGAAATTTACTGCGTCGCTACCCACTTTCACCTGTATATTAATGAAGGGTATAATAATAAATTTTGGAGGTGCATGAGAGGTCTTGGAGGTGCAGGGAAAAGCGTCCTTTTTTAGGTACATAAATTTTAGGTACATATATTGGGCCTAATTTTTTTGAAGACTCTAACATGCACCCACATTTAAATCCCATTGGGCCTATTGCAAAAATAATTTATTTATTGCACTTGCGTCAAATTCACGTAAAAAAAAAATCTGTGTTAGTGCCAAATTAATTTCGCAAGAAAACGTGACTGATATAACATATGACTTCGTGATAATCCGTAGTAGTTAACTGTAAGTTAAAAGTGCATTAGTTTTAATAATTATTAGTTTTAAAATTACTTTTGCACTAATAATTTTTTTTTTGCACATCTGAGGAAATCTGCTTCGTGTTATACTTCATGTAATAAGTTCACTTGAGATGGTCACTTGAGAAAAAAAATTAATATTTCTTTTCATATATATTTTTAAGAAAATGACATTGTTCTGAAATAATGGGTTTGGATTAATTTTTTCATAGAAATATTCTCATATAATTTTCAGTAATATTTTTAAATAGATTTTAATAACTTTTAAAGATTACTATTGTCAAAAATCGTGATTTCCGAGAAACACCATTCTTTGTTAAAGAAAAGTATCTCTCATTCAACATAACATTACTATTTAAAGGTTATTATCAATGTAAAAAAGATGTTCTGAGGTCCAAAATTAAATTATTTTAAACTTTGTATTGGCCGTGGTTAAATTATTTTAATTTTAATTATATATTTTTTAATTCTTAAAATTAAATAATGAGACAAAAAAAATGAATGCTTCTACGGAGAAGCAGTGTTATAGATATGTTCTTAAGTTTATGAATATTATATATATTTCCATTCGTTTGACATCCTTTTTATAATGGAAAGCGAAGAAGGTGGTGTGAAATGGATGTATAACTTAAGAGTTTTTTTCTTTCTTAATTTTAACCATTATTAATTAAGCATCAAGTTAAAATTAATAATTAACAATTATGTAACAAGAATATGAAACTAAATTAAAATCTCGCACAATTTATTTCATTGCATTCATTTCTCTTGTGTGGTACAATAACAAAGACAGTTACAAAGTCATAGTAACATAAAACCATATAACAAACCCTATAAAACGAGTTTATGCATTATTCTTATCTAAGGTATCACTTCACTCCGTACTCATCAATTTGCACCTGCAGATTTAGATGACAGTGAATGAACATATTCAATAAGAATAAGAAGAACACGTTAAACATATTATATTAAGAAGAAAACAGAAGTAAAACAAAAATAAATCAAACTTCCTCCATACAGGATAAACAAGATAAATGAAAAGACAATTTTGTAAGATTAAGTTAGAACTTCACGAATATTAAAAATATTAAAAGATATTTAAAAACAAAAATTTCAAAATATATTAAAAATAAAATCAATTTTATAAAATTAAATTAGATTTAAAGTTCACTTCTTGACACGAAAGAAAAGGGAAAGTACCACAAGTGAGAGTGGGTAGACGACACTGAGAAGGAAGTTGAGAAGCGATCCTGAGAGTGTTGCAGAGGCAACCACGGTCGACAGCTTGGAGTGCATTGCAGCATGTAGCACTTGGTCTGGTGTTGGATGCACCAGGCACCACAAAGGGTGCACAAACATTCAGGTTGCTCAATTCGGTTGTGCAGGCATTGCGCTGTGCCCTAGCCATCAGGCTAACATTTCCCACAACCAACAGGACCAACACAGCAAGTTGACAACCTAAGACAGATTTTGCTGCTGCACCCATCACTTCGATTATACTTCAAATGTTTTCTGCTTATTTCGTTTCTACTCTCTCACTGTATATGCTTTTCGTGTCTGCAATGTCTCTATTTATGGTGCTGAAGTTTGGGAGCAGAAGAAGGCTTCTTCATTCTGTGAGGCACCTACCCTTGAGCTCTTCAACTCACAACTTTGGTGCTGCAGCATCCCAACTTAACATGAAGAGCATCACTTCTTTAATCTTTTTTCCTCTATTTCTTGCCATATATTACTCTTTATTAATAATAAATAAATGATTTTTTAAATTTTTTCTTCTCATTTATTTATTAATAAAAATGTATGTTTCTAATATTTAATGTAGACAGATGAGAAAAGAAAAATTAATATTTCACATAAAATACCTTACTAAAAAACCACTAATTTCTTCTGAACTATGAAAGAGGTACTATATATATTTTCCATCGCTTTATAAGAAAATATTGAAATTTTTTATAAATCTCATTTTTTGTTCCTTTAATTTTCTTAAATCAACTTTCAGATGATATTTTTATATTAGATAAAAAAAGGTATAGTGATTTTAAAGATAAAAATGAGTTAGAATTATAATTAGAGTAATGATACTTTCATTCATTTGAAAATACATCGTAAAAGTAAAATAGTATAAAAAAATTAAATGTTTTGTGGAAAGAAAAAAGTGAATAATAATGAAAAATAATTTGAATCGAGTAGAAAAGGTTTTTGGGTGTCATATAATTTAATATTAAACATTTAATATTTTTAATAGTACTAGCTAACTATTTTTTTTTGTCATTATTAAATGAACACAATAAAAAATCACTTTAAAGATCAAAAGTAGAGTGTCTTTAAATTAAAAAAAAAAAGCATAAATAAGGTTTTGAGAAAATTAAAAATGAATATATAACTTTTTGGAAACACAACAAAACTCTACAGTGCTTACATATTTGTTATTGTTCTTTTAGGGGTGGCAATGCGGGCCGACCTGTTTAGGTCCGGCTCGCATAAGGCCCGCATAACACGGGCTAGTCTGTTCCGTCCCGCACATTTTATGTGGGCTGCAAATACTGGTTCGCCCCGTATATTTCTTGACTTTTTTTAATTTTAATTTTTTAAAAATTTTTATGATAAAACTTTCAATATTTAAAATTTGGGAAACTTTAAGAAGTTTACAAAATTAAGTAAAGACTTTGGGAGAATTAGATGATAAATTGATAATTCAACATTTTCATCATTGATACTATGACATACACAACCTAGTCTTTAAATTTTAGCACATTAAAAAAATACATAATATTTATTTTTTCCAGTTATACAAGAATTTGAAACGTTAATACAAGAGTCCATAAAAAAGTAATTAATATACACAAGTGCAAGTTTTTTTTTTTTAATTTTATGCGGACTTGTGGACCTGCCCGCGCAGACTACGAGCTTATGCAGACCGGACCACTACAGGCCTATGGGCTAACTATCCTGACCGCCCCGTATTTTTTCGCAGACCTGCGAGCCAATCCAACAAACCAGACCCTAATTGCCACCCTATGTTCTTCATCATAAATTAAGTGTTTTATGTTTTCCGCTCATTTAACCTTTAATCTTAATAGACTTAAAGCTGAGACTCCTTGATTTATAAGTCAATTCATTTATAGACAAAACTATTTTATAAAATAATGATTGTATTTACAAGAATCAAAATAATATAACTTTTTAAACATGTATATTATAGTTTATATGTTAAATAATTATATTAAAAATTAAAATTAAATTTTTTAACATGACTTCAACTTTAAAATACAAATCTTTATTCTTACAATTATAAGAAAAAACTTAAATATATGGATACTAAGTATTGGTGCCAATAAAAAGCTTTATCGGGAAGCTAACTTGTGAGAAGTTAAAAAGTGATTTTTCAATCAACTAGATATCAAAATATGCAGCTCGAGCCCCAAAAGAAAAGAAAAAAATAAAAATTACAAAAAGAATAACAATAAAAAACTTACAAAAAAAGAAAAAACTAAAGTAACAACAAAGGACATAAACTGGTAAAAGGGGCATCTAAATGGCTAAAATTATGTATTTAACTATTCTTGTGGGGATGAAGTGGAGATGTCCAATAGTTTTTGACAGCAAATAAAAGTTTCTCTCTTTCAAGAGGGCCATCTTCATGGTCCACAATTTGACTGTTCCAATCCATGCCATTCACTATACTCTTTACCTTTACCAATATATCAACATCATCTCGAATTATTACACTTCCCTCTGGTCTAAGAATCCTATCCATCTCCAGCAATATGTCTTCCAATTCACATCTACAATGCATAAACAGATCAACTCTCTATTTAGTTTCATGTTCAGACATTCAAAATCACTCAACTTTTTCATTTTGATTTAATAGCCAAGACAAATCCAAATTTTTAAACTTTGTTGAAAATTTCAGTTAATGTTAAAATAAATAAATGTATACCTATGACTGTAGAGGCTGAACACCGAATCAGCATGAATTAAGTCATAAGTTCTGGGATAAGTAGACATTGCTTCACACCTGCAACATTATGATGGCCACAAACATTTTACAGAGAGAAAAGAAAAAGGAATGGATTCCATCAAATAAAGATTGAAGAAAAACTGAGCTAACCAATTATGGTATGTTCCAATCAACCCCCTTTCATATATTGCACCAAGTGTATCAACCTTGGCCTGAACAGGAACCACATTCATGACCCAGACAGGGGAATCTATCAGAGCAGCAGCAAATCCACCCAAGTAAGCATTCATGTCTAAAAGGTTGCGATACCTCCCAGCTTTTTCTAGCTGATTATTAACATTCTTATAATATGATACCCTTTTCTTCCACAGCTTGTTATCATTTGAGAAAATTTCGGGGGTAACACCCTTTATGGTACCCTTAGAAATCCTTGGTGGGGTGGCTTTTAGTCTGTCAGGCCAGTTTTTCAATGCCCCACCTGCAGTTTCTTCTTTGCTGGATACATCAGGCAGAGGACTCAAACATGTTTGCATATCAGTGTACCTGAAAAGTGAATATAAAAAAGCTCAAGTTAAAGAGCTCACGAAGTTCATAGAGTTTCAGAGTATTTAGATAGTAGTTCTTATCCACTGCAAAAAAAAAAAAAAAACTATTAGTTGATAAAAAAAAAAAATTGTTAAACAAGCATTGTAAAAGTCATTCAAAATATCGTACATGACAATTTGTCACTGGACGACAGCTTGAATTCTTTTACTGTCAGTACATACATTACGTACCCTGTAATCAGGTTTATGTATTTAAAACCGTGTTTAGTATATATACAATTTCAATGGAAAACATTTACATTACCAACTAATCAGGAATCATAATATGTATAACTTCTAAAATAGTAATTAACAAATTTCTTATTCGTGTCAAATTGTGAGTGCATGACAGTTTTTTAACGAAGTGCACAGATTAATTTAACCATAAACAATAAAACAGATTGAAAATGTTTACTTGAAAAAAATCAAACACGAGTAATGGAAAATACCAGGCCTTGTCAGGGTTATCCTGTGCCTTGCAGAAACGTCGGTGATGAGTGAGCTCGTGGTTCGCTTTGCATTCCAAATGGTTTTTGGCTTTCTGCCAGATGGCTATATCATCCTTCTCCACTAGCTTGTTCCAGCACAGGCTTTTAGCGACATTCTCAATTTTGGTCTGCTCTTCATTCAAATCCTCTTTTGTTCTTTCCCATCCTCTCCAATATTTCTTCCAACGAATTGGTGGCCCAGATAGAATCCAATACCCACCGGGTCTTAGAATTCGATCAATTTCATTTAGATAAAGCCCATCTAATTCCACGAATGGGAAAAGAAAAAAAAAAAAAAAACATTAATTTTAAATCATAAAGCTTCATTCTTTCTAGCTTAAATATATAAAACAACACAAACAATTTTTCAGATGCACTCTGTTTTTTTTACTTTTACACTAATACCCAAAACATTACATTGACATCCTTGTTACACAAAAACACATGTATTTTGGTGAAGTGGAATGTCCAAAACAATAGAATGTCAGGAAGTCATGTCCAGAGTCTCAATAAGTCTGAGGGTGTCACTTTAAATTAGTCTTACTCTTCACACATTAATTTATTTAAACTACTGTGTATAATCCTATAGAGATATAACTTACAGAAGATGACTCAAATAGTTGTTCTGATAATGTAAAACATAAAACGTTATCATAAAGCCTATTTTTACAATTTATAAAAACTCAAACCAAAATTTTCCATAGACTAAAATACCTATGAAACCATTATTTTATTTAGTTTTCTTTTGAAGAGAAGCCTACAATATCTGGCATTTGGTGAGTGAGAATATTGATACCGTATTCAGCCCATGGAATGAGGCATCGTGAACAATGTGCCATGTCAAAGGCTCTGGAAGGAAAAGGCAACCTCTTTGAGGCTAGTACTCCAATTAATGCAGGAACCCCTCTTTCAAGAGCAAACTGAACTTGTGCTTCATGGGTGTCCCTTGGTGCAACTGACACTGTTATGATGTCACGTGAAAGGAGATAGGCTCCCCAACTAGCAACCTGCATTATCAAAGTTTTTGGTAATATTAAAATATGGCCAATTACACAGTTCACCAATTAAATTCAGTTTCTTAAAATTATTCTTGACAAAAGAAGCCATTTTTTGACATAAAATATAGCTGACAAGATTTTGAGTCAGTAACAGGTTTTTCTAAGGTTTACCCTTTTGGTCCTTTGAACCACAACACGTACATATTATTGAGTAAGATTGCAGATGAATCTTCCAAAGATGTGATCGGGACATCACATGTGATCCGCGAAAAAATGACTTAAAATAATAATAGCTTAATCTAACATTATAATGTAACATACTAAATACATGAATCGAAAACCTAGGTTAGGAAGAGTACATCTGGTTTGTGATTAACCAGACAAATGCCTCGTTAGGGAATAAACAAATTAAAGAATAGCATTATAATAATCAGCAACTCAAATATGTTTCCACTTCCAGCCGAACGCGATCAATGCTTATAAATCACAGTAAACTATAATATATTAAGTTTGGAATCACAGTTATAGTACTATCTATATTAGTTTACCTCGTCAAGCACCTACCTCGCCCGGTAAATTCAACTGTGGAATACATTTCTTATTTCTTTAGTAAAAGTCAAAGGTAAAACTGACAGAAAAAAAAAAAACAGTTGTCTTGTTAAGATCCATGTAAAAATTATTGTATAGGTCCGAACCAAAAAATATTTCTAACTAGTTATAACAGCAGCTTAACTAGTTCTTGAGTATCACGGAATCTCTCTAAAGAGATTGTTCAAAAAATAGGAAATGTAGCATCAAAGAAAATCAAACACAAAATGAAAAAAAAAAAAAAGTCGAAATTCACGCAAACTTAGAAATTACGGGGAAAAGAGAAAAAAAAATGCAGTAAGCTGGAATTTCGATTCCAAAAACAAAGTGTACAATTTCTATCCCGAGAAATATTTAATAGAGAAAATCCAAGAGAATATCATTACTCGCTTTTGTAAAGGCCAGAAAGCCAGGCAGATACACTAGTTTTGGATCCATTTGTCTCAAAAACGAACAAATCACACACAAAGTTACAAAATTATCCGAAAAACCTTCCCCAGAAGAAGACAAACTCACCCTAATCTGAATGTCAATTTTGGAATCTAAAGCATTTTCACTAGAGTTTAATTGTACACATCTAATCACAGAACTTTAAAATAATTGCTGTAAAAATTAATAAAATTATATACGTGATAGTTCGTGAGTCTTGTTCGTTTTTCTTGTTTTACTATGTGACCCTTGTCTCAGTTAAACAGTGAGTGAGTCTTCTACTCACGCATCTCCTAAATCTAAAGTTGCTACAAAACATATCAATAGTTAACACCCGTGAATCGAAGGCACAACCCCTTAAGTTGTTGTAAAGAATAAGGCCCTTAGGATTAGACCCATTTCTTCTCATATTACGAAGTAGTAATGATGATCACACTTTAAACCCAGTTTATTCTTTCGAAAACTCAATTTTGTTTTCAATAGTAATACAAAATATTAATGATTAAGAGAAAATAAAAAATACCAAATAAAAATATTTATAACAATTACAAAATATAACAAATCAATGATCACTTTAATTTTCGAAATTATAAATATATATATATATAAGGGGGTGGGGTCCCAAACGGTGGAAACATCATCATTCATGTACCAAAAGTAAAAAACATTAACATGCACAAAGATGTTCCAACCCAATCTAAAAGACCACTTTAATTTTTTTTTCCTTTTTGAAAAAACGTTTTCTTAACCATGAAACAACGAACCAAAAATCAAAAAATAAAAAACGGAGAAAAACGGAAAGCGCGCGTACCCCACAGCCAGTATCGACGGCGGTCCTCACCGTACCGTCGCGGAGGTTAACTAACTTCCCAATGTCGTCAATGTACTTGTCAGCACCGTCGGGGAACATGGTGCCGCCGCCGGGGAAGTGGAAGCGGTCGCCGTTGTAGCGGATCCAGTTCTGCACGGCCTTCTCGACGGTGAGTTCGCGGTGCGGCACGTTGGCGTACCACGCGACGTCGCGGCTGGCCGGCCACGGGAAGGGGTTACGATAGCCGTGCGGCGCGGGGACGCGGCACTTGAGAGTTTCGGTCTTCGACGGACAGTGGCGCTCGCGGTACACCATCTTGTGGCGAGAGTAGCGGAGGGAGCGGTCGTGGTCCTCGCATGGGGTGTACTCGCTGAGCGACACGTCGCAGGGAGGGTAGCGAAATGTGGAAGTGGGAAGAGGGAGGGAGGCGGCAGTGGCGTTGTGGTGAGAGGAGAAATCTAGGTGAGAGGTGGAGGGAACGCTATGGAAACATGGTTTTGTTGAAAGTGTTGTTGTGGGTGGTGTGGTTTTGGAGTTTTGCTGGTACGCACCGAAGGTGTATGAGAAAATGCAGAGGAGTGCGACGAGGGAATAGAGGTTTGTTTTTTTGCAGTGAGTGTTTGGTTTGGAGGGTTTGGTGGTGGGATGGTAGGGTGGAGTTGAATCACCACTGGGCATGGTGGTGTTTGTAAGAAGAAAAAAATCAGTGATTTTTGGGTGTGAGAAAGTGAGCGTGTGTGTGTGTGGTGATTGGTGGAGTGTGGGGGGTTTAAGTATTGAATGAAGTGGAAGAGGTGGATTACATAGCAGAGTGGTGTGAGGGTTCAGAAGTGGGACCAGATTTGGAGAAAGTGACAGAATGTGTTTTCACCAATGGTGATGTAAAGTAATAATTGCTCAAGCATTTCAACGTTGTTTGGAAAATCTCAAGAAACATTATTCACAATGAAATGCATCTTTGACTACAACCATAAATTCTCACAACTGGTTCTCATGAATCTCACACCAGAAAGTGAGTTTCGTAAGAATTTTTTGAAACAAGTTTTGAGGTAGCTGCTGGTAGAGACTAGTGCAATCAATAGACCAAATTGAGAAATTGAATGGGAGCTTGAACAAGATGATAAAAGAAAAAAAAATGAGAAAGAAATCAAACCAACTCAAATTTTCCTTATTTTAGATTTAACTATAAATTTGATTTCAAATATTAGGATTTTTATTCGTTTTTTATTTTTATATTTATTTTTTACTGATTTAAGTTATAACATTTATTAAATAGAGGAAGTGTGATTTTTTGTGTTAAACTACGGTTGATATAAGTGATTATGTGTTTTTAGTCTAATAATTATTTTTTATGGCTGTCATTACGGATCTCGAAAAATAATATAAAAGTTACAACAAAAACAAAAATATTGAATTTGAAAGAATTGATCTCGGGTTGTATTCGGGGATGGAAAAAATATCTCTATTTTTTATATTTGTGGATAAAATTATTGACGAAAGTTGATATTCGTAGTAAGTATTTATTATTTAAAGGTAACATTTATGTTTATAAATGAGTTGGATGTGATTATCATATTATCTTCATTTGTGGATATTTGTTACTTGTTAAAATTAAAAATTAAAAATTATATTTTATTAAAATTAAATTTTAATTTATATTTATATTTTTTGTAATTTTAATTAAATTTTATTTTAAAAAATTATAAAATATCTTTTTTAAAATATTTACAGATATTCACGTAGGTTTTTAAATATTTACAAGTATTTTTTAAACAGGTACCCAACAGATAAATAAATAGATTACGAATGAATTTTCTTTTGTTGCGGATAGACATTATTCATATCCAATCTGATCGATTAGTATTTCTAGTTGTATCTCTATAGAAAGAGAAATTAAAAAAAAAAAGACTTTAATCCCACATGTGATCACCTCATAAAACTTATTGAGAAAAAAGAATCATATTGTCTACTTTAAATAATACAAGGTTCAATTAAGTTCAAACAAAAAAAATAATAATAAATAAATAATAACATAAATTTAAGGATCAAGTGATATTTTCACAATTTAATTTCATTTCATCACACTGTCTATGTCATGTAATTAACTTGTTTCAGTTTCTATTTTTCTCTTGAATAATAGTTCTGTTGTATTAATTTGCATGATTGTGTAAGTAAATAAGTTAATGTATTTGAAGTAATTAATCTGGTTTAGTACGTACCGTCCCGGGAGTAACATGCCCTAGAAACACCCGTTTACATTGGACAAACAAGATCGCAAACACGTTGCATTTAATTAGATCGTAATTTAAATTTGAACTAGTATTCACAAGCTTGTCTTCAATAATTAATTCCAAAATTTCTACAATTAAAACAATTTATAGATCCACTTAATAGTCCTTCAAGAACAGTTGATCTTAATCAATTAATTACCATTTATGTGAAAAATGATACTCAGAACCCTATCTTCAAATGGAAATGGATTGTTACCATATTAAATTTTCACAGAGGAACACGATGTGAAGTTTCTGTATCTTTTCTTCAAATGGAAATGTACTCTCTCATATTATTTTTTTTTACAAGGTCGTATATTTTTTTCTTAAATAGTACGTAAAATCTAATCATTAATTTGTACAAAGAATATATCTGATGAAATATATAAATATTTTCTTACAATTTAACTGAAAATATAAAAATTAAAAACAGTTCACTTTTCAAATTTTTAACATGAAAAATAAATGCATTTTCATCTTCGTGCAATGCTTTTGATATCTGTAAACTACTTCAATAATAAAAATATGAAACCCATACGATAAAAATATAAATACAGGGTTTAATCTTAAATATTAATATATTTAGATGACCTCGCTAAGTCACTACATTTAAGATAATTTGTTTTTAAAAAAATAATTTTATCCTTAAAAATATCTCACAATTTTTTTTTTTTAAAAAAGCGTATTTAAATTATTTTTAGTTTCAATTCATAAATGACCTGAAAGTGTTAAACTTACCAAAATAGTACCGTTCTTTTTCTTAGAAATTGATCATGACAAGTTAGGTGCATGGTAACGTACGGTAGGGTCGTGGTGCATTGTTCATCTCTCACTAATAATTCAAACACGATTCAATTTCGTCTTCAACAATTTTTTCCCTTATTCATATTTTTGCACGTTTTCAAAATTAAAAAATACTTTCATTTATATATATATATATATATATATATATATATATATATATATATATATATATATATTTTTATATATATTTTTA
>Ga0214542_1011194_pt1 | contig 12449 bp, 5 predicted proteins | sample CNSS1metaG_FD_160096 | JGI IMG/M metagenome (GOLD analysis project Ga0214542, IMG submission 160096) | Root nodule microbial communities from cowpea collected in UCLA plant growth center, Los Angeles, California, USA - CNSS1 | ecosystem: Host-associated > Plants > Roots > Nodule | place: USA...
TATATATATATATATATATATATATATATATATATATATATATATATATATATATATATATATATGTATATATGTATACCGGATGTGGAAATTGAGTTATGTAATTTTTTTAATTTGATTTTAAATTTGGTACCTTCATTTGTAAGGGACGTGCAAGGAGAAACGACTTTCGTTTTTCAAAGTAAAGTAGGTTAGGACAATTTTTTGTGTGGGTCAACTACATGATGAATCTAACCGGATCGACCTACATTGTTATTTTTATCTTAAACTTGTAATATTTAGGTTAATAATTTTTTATTACATAAAAATATATTTAAAACTATCCTTACGCATGTTTAATAACATCTTTTTGGTAAGACTTTATCTGTGTTAGGATAATTAGATATTAATAAGACTGAGCAAATAAATTTTAAACCTATCTAAACTATGGCAAATTATTCAAAACTAAAAGTATAATTCACCTCAATTCACCTAAAACTATGGCAATCTAAACTAATACTTTATAACCAAAATAGTCATCAAAATATTTTAATGTAGCTCCTAACTCCTTGATAATTAAGAATTAATGCAATGTATTATTCCCAGTAGAGGGGATGACCTAAAGCCATTAGGATTGCACTACCTCTGCTGCTTTTGTAACTTCTCTCCATCTGAAAGAGTCAAACTAAAGGTGGATAGTAACTAAAATAATATATATTTCATACAGAGAAGAAAATATAAGGATTTTTATTCAAGAGATAATTGTGCATAAAACATATTTGAAAGCACACGGTAGATGATCTTGATATAGAAATGAGTTTATTATAAGGCTTTCATCATCTTATTATTTAGATTATTTAGAGATGTTAAAATGAATTATAATGTCTAAACCACTCTGACTCACTAAATTAGGTAAGAAATAAATTACTTTGATTCGAACTAAAGTGGGATAACTTATAATCTATCAACAATTTTTTATTATTTTTTGTAAGTTTTTTTATTGTAATTATTTACTATTTCTAATTATGTTAATTAATAATTTGATCTTTTTAAATATTAGGATGTTGTATTGTTTAATAAATATTCAAATAGTTTGAATGTTTAATTTATTTATTTTCAAGTTTTGAATACTAACACTTGAATCTTTAATTAGTATCTTTATAATAATGTTTGGTGAAATAGGTGAAAAATAAAATAAAATGTATAAAAACTTAATCAAGTTAATTTGCATTGATTTTAGTACAATAAATATATAAAATAAATTAAAAGAATAATTTTTTTAAGTCAATCAACTCACTAACCTATCATGAAGAGTTAGATTACATAATTTCTTACTTACCAAAAAGTGAAGAACATTATTTCTAAGTCACTAGGGGTGAGAATGTGGACTAAGCCAATCTGTTTAAGCTTTTCCCGTATTTAAGCTTTTCCCATATTTGGTCCACAAAAAACGGATTGGACTAGTCTGCTTCACATAAGAAATACAAGTTCAATTTTCTGACATATCCCCAATAGCATCTAGTCTATAGGCTCACTCAGATTGGCCCGCATAAAGATAATTGTTTCCTATTTAGATGTCATTTGTAGAATGAAGTTTGTTTCCATTTGTATAATGTTAATATTTATATTTAATTATGCTGAATTTTGATACATATTTAATAAATCTGTAAAACGTATAAATTTTAAAAAACTACGATGATAAAGTAAGAAAAAATGTAGTACCTAAGGGCCAGCTGTTTAAATAAGGTTTTTAGAACATCATATCATTTTTAAATAAAGTAAATTTTCATAATTCTTCGTTCAGGATGATGCGGATATTTTGGATTATTGGGCAAAGTTTTAGTGTGAGAAAAACAGAGTTGCAAAAGGTTGGAATTGAAATTGTAATAAAATGTGATGATATGAGCCAACAGGATTTATCATGGTAAGATTCAAAAGACAGAAAAGACTACACACCAATCACAGTCATTCTTGTCTCATCTGCAGTAAGCAATTCACCTCTACCGGAAATTCATATCACAAAAATGTCTCAACTTCCTCACCTCAAATTAATATAAAGAAATGAATCAGTATCACCCAAATAAATAAATACATAATTAAATACGTAAATATGTCAGAAAGATAAGAATTTCTGGTAGTTTTGTTTCTCTCCTCACACACATATGAAAGAAATCATTAACATACATAAATTTAATATCTTAAAAATTTTAGTTAAAAGTAATACCAATATCTTATATATATTGATATAAGTTATAAATATATAATCTTCTTTTAATAAATTTTTGAAAGAAAATCATCAGAATTTCCGATCATCATCACAACTAGTGATGTCAAAAAAATTTATACTTGCGGGTATTCGCAGATAAAACCTGTAACGGATAGGAAACGAATATTCAAACTAGATACCCGTTACCTGCGGGTACGAGTATTTTTGATACCTGCATGCTAACGGGGTAGGTACAAGTATCATAGCATCTGTACCCATGAATACCTGTATCCACTAAATTTTAATTCACAAAAATACCCCCATATATATATATATATATATGTATATATATATATATATATATATATATATATATATATATATATATATATATATATATATATATATATATATATATATATATATATATATATATATATATATGTATATATATATATATATATATATATATATATTTGTAAAAAACATCATGAGTCTTCATTTAGTAATGGTGGTCGAATTCTTACCACTCATCAAAGTAGATTACTTCCAGATAATGTAGAGGTATTGATGTGTCTCCAAGAATGGTTATTGACTAACATGGAAGGTAATGAAATTAACACTTACTTAGATATTTTAATTAAGCAATTGTTAGAAAATTTTAATGAACTTCTTATGTTTTCAAGCTCTTCTAGATTAAAATTGAACAACATAAAGCTTTATACAATGTTGCAAGATGTGGACATTGATGAAGTTAGTAATTTCTTTAATACTTCATTAAAAAATAAACTACAATATAAATTGTCAGTGATTTTTTATTTGTTTATTTTTCAGGAATCAATCGAAGGAAGTGGGTTTGTTGATCCAAACACTAATTATGGTTAAATATTTGCTTTTTAAATATTTTTTGTATATACCCGAAAGTACCCGTGAATACCCACGAATATGAAAAAAATAAGCGGGTACCCACATAATGGATACCCGACGAATATGTGTACGGGTATAGGACGAATATTGATCCAACGGGTAGGATATAGGGAAACTACTACCCGTACCCTATTCGTCCCGTTGACATTCCTAACCACAACAATAACAAAAATGATAAAGTAAATATTATAAAAAAGGATATCTAAAAATTTAATATCTTGAGATTTTAACTTAAAAGTGATATAATCTTATCTATATATCATTCTCTTAAAAATGATATCAACACTCTTTTGATTGAGGCTTTTCCAGCGCAACTTTATTTATTTATTTATTTATTATTTCCAGTTCTAGTAAATTTGCAATTTTGTTACTGAATTTCAGCTGTTTGATAGTTTCATTGCATCTCCCTACCAAATTTTTAAAAAAAAATGCCAGAACATGATCTGTTGAAGATGGAGTGTGAATACATTTAATAGTCTACTTTATTAATATTGTATAAACATTGTTTTTAGTTACATTAAATAAATTAATACTAAAATTCATATTAGAAATGATTTGATATTTTCTTAGTCAATGTTTTAATATATAATATTTATTTAAAATTTGATATGCATAATGTTAGTATAATGTTACATAATTTAACACTTGAATGTTGAGTTTTATGTTCATAAACAAGGAAGAGAAATAAAGGTTAAAACCTTACTCTTTCAGAAAGTTGTATGCAAAAAAAAAAAAATAATAATTAAAATGTATGTGAACTATACTTTGAAAGCAGAAAGTATATGACAATTTAACAGAGCTAGGAAAAAAAACTGAAAATGAATGTTCAAATTTTAACAAGAAAGATGAAATAGAAGTGAAGATACCAACAAGATATCTGATGGACTATATGCATATATGAAAAAAGTAGAGATGTAACTCTTAGAAACTGTCATTCCATGGATGAGAGAAACGTATAGTCGAGGATGTGAGATGATGAAGGCAGCAGAAAACGAAAAGATACAGAAAGGGAAAACTAAGAGAAGAAAAACTGAAACTATTATTTTTATTACTGTATATCTTCGTGTCTATTGAAATAAGGAAGTTAAATATATATATATATATATATATATATATATATATATATATATATATATATATATATATATATATGAAAAGAATAAAGCATAACTAACTAAGATAAAAATAGAGTGCACTGTTGGTTGTTAGTAAAGGCAGTAAAGGTCATATTGGCACTTGACGTATTGTTGGACGTGGCACCATCAGTTTCCTTGCTTTTAATATTCTGAGAGCCCCCCTCAAGCTGGGAATATATATTAAGCATTCCCAACTTGGAACAGAGGAAACAAAAAGTAGGAGTAGGAAGAGCCTTGGTTAGGATATCAGCTTGTTGGAGGTGAATGTTAATAGGTAAAAGCTTGATGAGTTTTTGTTGAACCTTTTCCCTCACAATGTGGCAATCTATCTCTATATGTTTTGTCCTTTCATGAAAAACTTGGTTGGAAGCAATTTGTATGGCCGATTGATTGTCACAATACAAGAGGGAAGGTTGAGAGACTTGGATTTGTAGGTCATGCATGAGATGAATGAGCCATTGCAATTCACAAGTGGTGGATGCAAGGGCACGATACTCGACTTTCGGTTTCTTTTTGGACTTCCAGGAAATGGGAGATTGACCAAGGTATATGACATATCCTGTTATCGAGTGGCAGAGCAGCTTGCCCAATCAGAGTTGTTGAAGGCTTTAAATTGAAGGTCACATGTTGCTTGGAGAAAAATGTTTTGGCCAAGAGCGTTCTTAAGGTAACGAAGAATGCGCATGTGGCTTGATGATGTTGGGAGGTAGGTGTAGCTACAAACTAGCTAAGAAAATGCACAGTATATGTGATATCGGGTCGTGTGTGAGTCAAATATATTAACCTTCCAATAAGTCATCTATAGGGAGTGGGGTCTAGAAGTATATCAGTGTTTTCAGCAACTTTATGTTTTGATACATGCATAGGAGTGGAAACAGGAGCAGAATCAAGCATGCCTGTGTCTTTAAGAAGGTCAAGAGTATACTTACGTTGGGAGAGATGTATGCTTGTAACAAATCTAGCAACTTCAAAACCAAGAAAGTAAGTCAAGTCACCTAAATTTTTTTATTTTAAAGGTGTCATGTAGCAGGGAAGTAATGCTGGAAATTTCATCTAAATCATTTCCTGTCAAGACAACATCATCAACATACACAAGTAGAGTAGTGATTTTCGAATGAGAGAACTTTAAAAATAATGAGTGATCAGCAGTAGCATGCTTATATCCATGAGAAATAAGGAAATAGGACAATTTAGCATACCATTGCCTACTTGCTTGCTTTAAACCATAAATGGATTTATGCAAAAGACAAACATGATCCTTTTTACGTGCCAGACCAGGAGGAACCTGCATGTATACCTCCTCATGTAAATCATGTAAATCCCCATGAAGGAAGGCATTATTCACATCCAATTGCTTGAGGTGCCAATTGTTTATAACAACTAAAGAAAGCAAGACACGGATAGTAGTAATTTTAGCTACAAGAGAAAAGGTTTCAAAATAATCTAACCCCTCTAATTGACCATAGCCTTTGGCCACTAACTGTGCCTTATACCTATTCACAGAACCATCAACATTATATTTAGTTTTATAGACCCACTTAAAACCGATGGCTGTCTTGTTGGGGGGAAGAGGCAGGATGCTCCAGGTTGCGTTCTGTTTCAGGGCCTCAAGCTCCTCTTGCATGGCTCTCTTCCATTTTTCTTGTTGTGCAACAATTTTGTAATTCTCTGGTTCATTGTCAGTATGAAGAGAGAGAACTACCTGTTTAAAATGTGGTGAGAGCCGAGCAAGGGAAACATAAGAGCTGATAGGGTAATTGGATTTATGCATAGCCAAATTGGTTTGGTAATCATTCAAATAAGTTGGAGCATTCCTAATTCTAATAGATCTGCAAAGACTAACATCTTCATGGTGGACATTGCGATCATCTGCAGTATCACTATTGTCGATGTGAGGATCATGATTGGCAGGGATTTCGTCATTAGTGGCACCGAAAGTGTCATTGGTGGTTTCAGAATTGAAATCTTCTTCATAAAGGGTGTCATGGTGTGATATTTGATGCTCAACAGCAAGGTCATGATAAGAATCATTGTTTTTCAAAGACTCTAGTATGAGGAAATTGATTTTCATAAAAGATTACATTTCGAGAGACACAAATTGTGTGACTTTTTAAATTGTAAATAATGTAGCCTTTAACATTTGATTGTAACCCAAGAAAGATGCTAGCGTCAGCACGAGCATCTAATTTTTTTCTGTCAGCTGTTTTTGTAGATAGAAAGCATAGCAACCAAAAACCCGAATGAGATTTATATCAAAAATTTTGTTATACAACCTTTCAAAGGGTGAAGTATTCTTAAGAAAAGGAGTGGGAACACAATTTATGAGAAAAACAGCGTAAGTGACAGCATAACTCCAAAATTGCATGCTAAGTTTGGACTGAAAAAGGATTGCACGAGTGACATTCATAATGTGTTGATGCTTCCTCTCGACAATACCATTCTGCTGAGGGGTCTCAACACAACTAGTTTGATGCACAATGCCTTCATTTTGGAAAAAAACTTTTCATGTCAAACTCAATGCCATTATCAGATCGCATGACTTTAACCGTTCTACCAAATTAGGTTTTCACATAATGGACAAAATTAATAATGTGTGTACGAGTCTCAGCCTTGGATTTCATAAGGAAGATCCAAGTAAATCTAGTGTTATCATCAACGATGGTAAGGAAATACCTCTCTCCATTCAAGGAGGCTGTGGAGCAGGGCCTCCAAATATCAGTGTGAATAAGATCAAAAACATTAGACGCATGTGAAAAACTTTCAGGAAAAGGAAGTCTCTTTTGCTTAGACTTATGACAAACATCACAACAATCATTCATATTATATTGTATACAAGGATGTTGTTGCTTCATGACAGCAAGTCTTTGGTTAGAAAGATGTCCTAATCGAACATGCCAAATATTATTCTTATTTACATTCCTACAAATCAATGTAGTGTTATTTTCTTCATGACCCAAGCCAGTTCTTAGCACATACAGGCCACCCCAAAAATCAGCTATACCAATCTTGCCTTTGGTTCTCACATCCTGAATAATACAAGCATCGGAGGTGAAAGTTACCTCACAATTATGATCACAGATTAACTTAGAAATGGATATGAGGTTATATGCAAAATTTAGAATATGCAAAACATCCTTTATAAAGAAATTGTTATTAAATCTTATAACTCCTATGTAGGTTGCATTTACTTTTGCCCCATCAGGAAGATTGATAGGAATAGGGTGAATTTGATTATAAGAGACATAATTTGACAAAGATGAAGATATGTGGTTAGTGGCACCGGAATCTAAAATCCATTTTAAGCATTTATCTTTGTTCAAAGAATGTGCAGTAAGAGTAACAACACTTGGATCAAAACTGCATGATGTGATAGATCCAACCTGGTTTATGCTGGCTAAGGCCTTACTGCCATCATTGGTCTGTTGTAGAAGGCCCAATAGAGCCTGATATTGTTGCTGAGTGAGCTTGAAATCTTGGTCTCCATCACGTTGCTAGTCATTGTGCTTTGGCTCATGTTGAGTTTCCACTTGATTGACTGAACTTGTCTTTACGCTTTGAAGCTTATGGCCTGGAGGAAACCCATGTTTCCTATAACACACATCAATAGTATGGGCGTTTCGTCCACAGTGCGTGCAGACTTTTCTATTGGCATTGTTTCTATTCCCTTTATCAGAATTTGTTGGAAAACCATGCTTTTTGTAGCATGTAGATTCGACATGTCCGCCTTTTCCACAGTGGGTGCATGAAATAGTGGCAACCGCATTAATCTTGGCATCAGTGTTAGGAAAGAAAGAATTTCCTCTAATCTGTCGTTCTTGTTGTGCTACATAATGAACGATTTTAGTAATAGGATGAATGGGTTCAAGAAGAAGGACATGTGACCTTATATTGTTGTATTGATCATTGAGTCCTCCCAAGAATTCATGGCGTGATCTTCAATTTTCCGTTGCTTAATCACTGAAGCAACGTCACATGAGCATTTGGTAGGACACTTGCAAGTAGGTTCCAGTTTAAAATTTTTCAAGCTCATCCCAAATTGTCCTTAGCTTTGTGAAAAACTCCGTCACAGTGAGATCACCTTGTTTCAGGGACGCTGCTTCCATTTGCAATTCAGAGATCCTCAAAAGATCCCCCTGGAAGAATCTTGACCGCAAATCCTTCCAGATTTCCTTCGCTTTGTCCATCCATAGTATGCTTTGTTTTATCGAAGGGGAGACAAAATGGACTAACCACGAAACCACCATGTTGTTGAACCGGTTCCACAGCGGGTAATTTGGGTCATTCTTCTTTGGTTCCTCAGCTGTTCCATCAATGAACTCTAGCTTGTTTTTGGCGCTCAAGGCTGTCACGAAAGACCTACTCCAAGAATGGTAGTTACATGCTTCAAGAATGGGGGACACCAAGGGAACTGTTGGGTTCTCATTCGGATGCAGGTAAAGATACGATGGTGTAGGGGGAGCGGCTTTCACATCCTCATTGGCCATGATGAAAGGAAACAACGTAAACAAGGTAAAAGAGAAAAGCAAGATTCAAAAAGAAGGTTGAAGATGAACCGATCAAAGACGTGCAACAGAGCTCTTCAAATGAAGAGCTCTGATACCATCTTGGAAATTGTCATTCCATGGACGAGAGAAACGAATAGTCGAGGATGTGAGATGATGAAGGCAGCGGAAAAAGAAACGATAGAGAAAGGGAAAACTAGGAGAAGAAAAAGTGAAGATGTTATTTTTATTACTGTATATCTTCGTGTCGATTGAAATAGGGAGGTTACAAATATATATATATATATATATATATATATATATATATATATATATATATATATGTATATATATATATAAAGAATAAAGCATAACTAACTAAGATAAAAACAGAGTGCACTGTTGGTTGTTAGTAAAGGCAGTAACGATCATATTGGCACTTGGCGTATTGTTGGACGTGACACCATCAATTTCCTTGCTTTTAATATTCTGAGAGTAACTGCAAGAATTGTTTTCTGGAAACAATATTGTTTAAAAAAAATTTTCTCAAAAGTGTAATATCATTTTTCCAAATGAATCTGTTTAGAGTTTTTTTTGTTTATATATATATATATATATATATATATATATATATATATATATATATATATATATATATATACTCGAAATATGCATTTTGTCCAGGTTTAGAGTTTAACTTTGAAAACGGTTCATGCATTATTTCATTAGCATTTTAGAACCATTTTAGCTTAATTTAGAGTTTTATTTTAGTATTCCCCATTGTTACAAACACAACTCAGTTTTCACATGTTTAAATCACTCATCACTTTGTTATTTCATTGGATCATACCCTGGTTATCACTCTGCTACATTAAAAGGGGAAATTGAAACTTTTGTTGGAGGTTTAACAAACTACCATAACTATTATAGTTTTTCTCATAATTGAAATATCAACTTTATTGATAGTTAGAAATCTTAAGTAAGTTCATAAATTTTCATGTTTTTTCACAACTTGTAAATTAAGAGAAGAACATTAGTAGAAAAAGGTTAATTTAAAGGTGATTCTAATCACTTTTTTATAATAATTTTAGAACTGTTGACAAAATTGTCATTAAAAAATGGACAATTTTTACCATTTATACCATCGTTGTGTGCATTCATTCCGACTATGTTTTGCTATAAATAAATAGTTGTAATAATGTGAAGAAAAAAAATGACTAATAATTTTGAGCAAAATTATTATCATAGCTTCGTGTAGAGGTTCATATATGTCGCAAATTACAGTACAAATTTAATTGTGTTTATTGTTAAAATGATTGTTGTAGTAGGGATTTGACCATGGTTGACACTGCAATCATTGTTGTAGCCTGAGGAGGTTATATATGCTCCTAATTATAGTACAGATTAGATAATAGTTATGGTTAAAATTGGTATAGAAAGAATATTATGTCTCACTTTCTAGTTTGGAGGAATCTACATTGATGCCAATGTAAAATTTAACAAATAATCAATATAAATTATGTTGTTTTTTGTAGTAATATTTCATTTTTTTAATGCTATTTTCTTAGTTAAAAATATGCATATATTAATTAATTAACCAAATTCAACAATGTCATATAAAAGTACGTATAAAACAAAAATGAAATTAATTATGTCAAAACAAAGTATTAGTATGTATTTCAAATGTGAAAAAAGAAATTAATTACAATTATATAATGCATTAAAATGTCTTGTAAAGGTTGACCAATTGCAAAAAAGTCACTGGTATTTAATTGCCATTATAATTAGTATTTTTTTTTAATATAATCATTTCTTATATCATCAGAAAAGTAGGCTTTGAGTATGACATAGTACCAATAAACAGTAAATAAATTCATATAAAACAAATAAGTCATCACCTTTTAACGTACAAATTTTAAAATATTAAATTTGTAAAGTTTTTTACTTATTTACCAACAAAAAACATTTAACTTATTTTAGATTTGTAACATTCACTAAAACATATTTGTCCTCCCTGTAAGAATTTTTGTTGAAACAGAAGCAAAATAACAATTTTTCTAAAAGGATTGATAAAATGGAGAAAAATATATAAATACGTAAATCAAACATCATTGATTTCAACAATGCAACATAACCTCCGAGAGAAAAAGTATGTCTACACTTTAGATTTAAACCTGTGAACAATATATGTTTCAGATGTGTATCTGAAGTTGAGATTTCTCTATATGCTATAAAATATGAGCTAGAATACTTTTAATCCCCGTACATGAATCATTTATAAGTGACATGAGTACATTGAGCTTTTTCAGATGAGTTAAGTTTATATATGTTCAGATAAAGAGGTCAAAACCTATGAGTGTAACGTGTGTGGTTGCTGTGTTTAGACATGTCCCTATAGAATTCATATTACAAAAGGTTAAATGGTGAGAAAAAACAACCTATAATGTACGAAGATTACGGCCTAAAGCAAATAGATATTGCTGATGTGTGAATACATTTCCTAGTCTATTTGTTAATATTTTATAAACATTGATTTCTTTTAACTTAATTAAGTAGTTAATTAAATACGTTAATACCAAAACTCATATTGGTTAGAAATGAATTGGCATTTTCCTAATCATTATTTTAACATAACTACGTAATTTAATACTTGGATTTTGAATTTTATATTCATAAACATTAGTAAGAGAATTAAAGACTAAAAATTCACTGTTAGGAAGTTGTACGCAATAATGGAGATGTCAGTGAATTGAAAGCATGAATTATATATGACAATTTAACAGAGCTAGAAAAAAAATGTGAGAAATAAATGTTCAAATTTTGTCAAGAAATAGAAGTGAAGATAACAACAAGATATCTGACATAGATGATGAAGAGTGGAGGTGACTGTAATATGTTTGCAAAATATAGGTGAGAAATACAAGTGTACTGTTATACTATAAATATATTAATTGATTATCAATTATTTATGTTATAATTATATATTGCACAAATATGTACAAAGTTTGTTATATATATAAAAATTGAAACATGCTTCTTGTTATTTCTTGTGTATTTATTTTCTGTGTTGGATAAAGAGAAACACAATATATAAATGGTGTATACTGTGAACTAATTTCTTATATGCACTAATTTGGTTGAAACTGAGACGTTTAATTATATATGGTGATAATATTTATATTACAATTGCTAAATAATAAATATTTTTCACGTATTATAATAAAATAGTATATTTATTCATTATGTATATGAAAACATAACTTAATTAACAAAATAATTTTTATGCGACAATATCTATATTCAGACTATAAGAAATTCTTGGTAAAAGAAAGAAGTGACACTCCCCAAATAATGAATATTAGAAAATATGGTATTTAGAATACCAAGGATGTCTGATGTTTAGTTAATCAATAAAAAGTAAACAAACACCATAACAGTAAAATTGCCTACTTAACAGGGAACTACACCATTTAAACGTTAAAGTAGTTGTTACTCTGAATTGAATCTTTTGCCTCGGATCTGAAGCTTATGTCTCTAATGTTACTTCTCTATCATCCTACACTGAACTCTTGTGCTTCTGTTGTTTAAAATCCTTTTGAGAATTGTTTTTCCCCGATAACCAGACAAACATTATTTAATGATTCAGGTTACTTGGATCCATGAAGCAAAACTAAAAGCAAAAGCAAATAGTTTTTTTTTTTTTTTTTTTTAATTTGAAGA
>Ga0214542_1011195_pt1 | contig 12446 bp, 6 predicted proteins | sample CNSS1metaG_FD_160096 | JGI IMG/M metagenome (GOLD analysis project Ga0214542, IMG submission 160096) | Root nodule microbial communities from cowpea collected in UCLA plant growth center, Los Angeles, California, USA - CNSS1 | ecosystem: Host-associated > Plants > Roots > Nodule | place: USA...
CCAAAGTACAATCTCAATTAAAAGTGAGAACTTTTAGATTATCCACTATAAATTCAACCAAAGTACAGTCTCAATCAATTTTACTATACCTAATTATGCGTATTCTTTTATCTCCTCACCAAATAAAAAGCTTAATTAATCAAGAAAATAGATTGATTTCCACTGCTTTTTCAAAATAAATTCATCATCAGTTATCTAAAGATTATAGCTCAATAAATTATTGTTGTAAATTTTCAAATTAATCCATGTAAAGTCTCAATTAATTTGTTGGTGTTCACTTTTAACCAAAGTACAATCTCAATTAAAAGTGAGAACTTTTAGATTATCCACTATAAATTCAACCAAAGTACAGTCTCAATAAATTTTACTATACCTAATTATGCGTATTCTTTTGTCTCCTCACCAAATGAAAAGCTTAATTAATCAAGAAAATAGATTGATATCCACTGCTTTTTCAAAATAAGTTCATCATCAGTTATCTAAAAATTATAACTCAATAAATTATAGTTGTAAATTTTCAAATTATTCAATATAAAGTCTCAATTAATTTGTTGGTGTTCACTTTTAACCAAAGTATAATCTCAATTAAAAGTGAGAACTTTTAGATTATCCACTGTAAATTCAACGAAAGTACATTCTCAATCAAATTTTACTATACCTAATTATGCGTACTCTTTTATCTCCTCACCAAATAAAAAGCTTAATTAATCAAGAAAATAGACTGATTCCACTACTTTTTCAAAATAAATTCATCATCAGTTATCTAATGATTATAGCTCAATAAATTATTGTTGTAAATTTGCAAATTAATCAATGTAAACTCTCCATTAATTTGTAAGTGTTCACTTTTAACCAAAGTGCGATCTCAATTGAAAGTGAGAACTTTTAGATTATCCACTGTAAATTCAACCAAAGTACAGTCTCAATCAAATTTTACTATACCTAATTATGCGTACTCTTTTATCTCCTCACCAAATAAAAAGCTTAATTAATCAAGAAAATAGACTGATTCCACTACTTTTTCAAAATAAATTCATCATCAGTTATCTAATGATTATAGCTCAATAAATTATTGTTGTAAATTTTCAAATTAATCCATGTAAAGTCTCAATTAATTTGTTGGTGTGCACTTTTTACCAAAGTGCAATCTCAATTGAAAGTGAGAACTTTTAGATTGTCAACTATAAATTCAACCAAAGTACAGTCTCAATCAAATTTTACTATACCTAATCATGTATATTCTTTTATCTCCTCACCAAAAAAAAAAAGCTTAATCAATCAAGAAAATAAATTGATTCCACTGCTGTTTCAAAATAAATTCATCATCGGTTATCTAAAGATTATAGCTCAATAAATTATTGTTGTAAATATGCAAATTAATCAATGTAAAGTCTCCATTAATTTGTTGGTGTTCACATTTATCAAAAGTACAATCTCAATTAAAAGTAAGAAATTTTAGGTTATCCACTATAAATTCAACCAAAGTACAGTGTCAGTCAAATTTTACTATACCTAATCATATGTATTCTTTTATCTCCTCACCAAATAAAAAGCTTTATCAATGAAGAAAATAAATTGATTCCGTTGCTGTTTCAAAATAAATTCATCATCGGTTATCTAAAGATTATAGTTCAATAAATTATTGTTGTAAATTTGCAAATTAATCAAAGTACAGTCTCCATTAATTTGTAAGTGTTCACTTTTAACCAAAGTGCAATCTGAATTGAAAGTGAGAACTTTTAGATTGTCCACTGTAAATTGAACCAAAGTACAGTCTCAATGAAATTTTACTATACCTAATTATGCGTACTCTTTTATTTCCTTACCAAATAAAAAGCTTAATTAATCAAGAAAATAGATTGATTCCACTGCTTTTTCAAAATAAATTCATCATCGGTTATCTAAAGATTAAAGCTTAATAAATTATTGTTGTAAATTTGCAAATTAATCAATGTAAAGTCTCCATTAATTTCTTGGTATTCACTTTTAACTAAAGTACAATCTCAATTAAAAGTGAGAACTTTTAGATTATCCACTGTAAATTCAACCAAAGTACATTCTCACAATCAAATTTAACTATACCTAATCATGCCTATTCTTTTATCTCCTCACCAAATAAAAAGCTTAATTAATCAAGAAAATAGATTGATTGCATTTCTTTTTCAAAACAAATTCATCATTGGTTATCTAAAGATTAAAGCTCAATAAATTATTGTTGTAAATTTGCAAATTAATCAATGTAAAGTCTCAATTAATTTGTAGGCGTTCAGTTTTAACCGAACTGCAATCTCAATTTAAAGTGAGAACTTTTAGATTATCCAATGTAAATTCAACCAAAGTACACTCTCAACCAAATTTTACTATACCTAATCATGCGTATTCTTTTATCTCCTCACAATAAAAAAAAAGCTTAATTAATCAAGAAAATAGATTAATTCCACTGCTGTTTTATAATAAATTCATCATCGGTTATCTAAAGATTCTAGATCAATAAATTATTGTGGTAAATTTTCAAATTAATCAATGTAATATCTCAATTAATTTCTTGGTATTCACTTTTAACTACAGTAAAATCTCAATTAAAAGTGAGAACTTTTAGATTATCCACTGTAAATTCAACCAAACTACATTCTCACAATCAAATTTTACTATACCTAATCATGCCTATTCTTTTATCTCCTCACCAAATAAAAAGCTTAATTAAACAAGAAAATAGATTGATTGCATTGCTTTTTCAAAATAAATTCATCATCGGTTATCTAAAGATTATAGCTAAATAAATTATTATTGTAAATTTGAAAATTAATCAATGTAAAGTCTCAATTAATTTGTTGATGTTCACATTTATCAAAAGTACAATCTCAATTAAAAGTGAGAAATTTTAGGTTATCCATTGTAAATTCAACCAATGTACAGTCTCAGTCAAATTTTACTATACGTAATCGTGCGTATTCTTTTATCTCCTCACCAAATAAAAAGCTTAATTAATAAAGAAAATAGATTGATTTCCATTGCTTTTTCAAAATAAATTCATCATCAGTTATCTAAAAATTATAGGTCAATAAATTATTGTTGTAAATTTGCAAATTAATCATTGTAAAGTCTCAATTAATTTGTTGGTGTTCACATTTATCAAAAGTACAATCTCAATTAAAAGTAAGAAATTTTAGGTTATCCACTGTAAATTCAACCAAAGTACAATCTCAGTCAAATTTTACTATACGTAATCATGCGTATTCTTTTATCTCCTCACCACATAGAAAGCTTAATTAATCAAGAAAATAGATTGATTCCACTGCATTTTCGAAGTAAATTCATCATCGGTTATCTAAAGATTAAAGCTCAATAAATTATTGTTGTAAATTTGAAAATTAATCAATGTAAAGTCTCCATTAATTTGTAAGTGTTCACTTTTAACCAAAGTGCAATCTGAATTGAAAGTGAGAACTTTTAGATTGTCCACTGTAAATTCAACCAAAGTACAGTCTCAATCAAATTTTACTATACCTAATTATGCGTACTCTTTTATCTCCTCACCAAATAAAAAGCTTAATTAATCAAGAAAATAGATTGATTCCACTACTTTTTCAAAATAAATTCATCATCAGTTATCTAAAGATTGTAGCTCAATAAATTATTGTTGTAAATTTTCGAATTAATCCATGTAAAGTCTCAATTAATTTGTTGGTGTTCACTTTTAACCAAAGTACAATCTCAATTAAAAGTGAGAACTTTTAGATTATCCACTGTAAATTCAACCAAAATACAGTCTCAATCAATTTTACTATACCTAATTATGCGTACTCTTTTATCTCCTCACCAAATAAAAAGCTTAATTAATCAAGAAAATAGACTGATTCCACTACTTTTTCAAAATAAATTGATCATCAGTTATCTAAAGATTATAGCTCAATAAATTATTGTTGTAAATTTTCTAATTAATCCATGTAAAGTCTCAATTAATTTTTTGTTGTTCACTTTTAACCAAAGTGCAATCTCAATTAAAAGTTAGAACTTTTAGATTATCCATTATAAATTCAACCAAACTACAATCTCAATCAATTTTACTATACCTAATTATGCGTATTCTTTTATCTTCTCACCAAATAAAAAGCTTAATTAATCAAGAAAATAGATTGATTTCCACTGCTTTCTCAAAATAAGTTCATCATCAGTTATCTAAAAATTATAGCTCAATAAATTATAGTTGTAAATTTTCAAATTCTTCAATGTAAAGTCTCAATTAATATGTTGGTGTTCACTTTTAACCAAAGTACAATCTCAATTAATAGTGAGAACTTTTAGATTATCCACTGTAAATTCAACCAAAGTACAGTCTCAATCAATTTTACTATAGCTAATTATGCGTATTCTTTTATCTCCTCACCAAATAAAAAGCATAATTAATCAAGAAAATAGATTGATTTCCACTGCTTTTTCAAAATAAGTTCATCATCAGTTATCTAAAAATTATAGCTCAATAAATTATAGTTGTAAATTTTCAAATTATTCAATGTAAAGTCTCAATTAATTACTTGGTGTTCAGTTTTAACCAAAGTACAATCTCAATTAAAAGTGAGAACTTTTAGATTATCCACTGTAAATTCAACGAAAGTACATTCTCAATCAAATTTTACTATACCTAATCATGCGTATTCTTTTATCTCCTCACCAAATAAAAAGCTTAATTAATAAAGAAAATAGATTGATTTCAGTGCTGTTTCAAAATAAATTCATCATCGGTTATCTAAAGATTATAGCTCAATAAATTATTGTTGTAAATTTGCAAATTAATCAATGTAAAGTCTCAATTAATTTGTAGGTGTTCACTTTTAACCAAAGTGCAATCTCAATTGAAAGTGAGAAGTTTTAGGTTGTCCACTGTAAATTCAACCAAAGTACAGTCTCAAACAAATTTTACTATACCTAATCATGCATATTCTTTTATCTCCTCACCAAACAAAAAGCTTTATTAATCAAGAAAATAGATTGATTCCACTACTTTTTCAAAATAAATTCAGCATCGGTTATCTAAAGATTATAGCTCAATAAATTATTGTTGTAAATTTGCAAATTAATCCGTGTAAAGTCTCAATTAATTTGTTGGTGTTCACTTTTAACCAAAGTACAATCTCAATTAAAAGTGAGAACTTTTAGATTATCCACTGTAAATTCAACCAAAGTACATTCTCACAATCAAATTTTACTATACCTAATCATGCCTATTCTTTTATCTCCTCACCATATAAAAAGCTTAATTAATCAAGAAAATAGATTAATTGCAATGCTTTTTCAAAATAAATTCATCATCGGTTATCTAAAGATTATAGCTCAATAAATTATTATTGTAAATTTGCAAATTAATCAATATAAAGTTTCAATTAATTTGTTGGTGTTAACATTTTTGAAAAGTACAATCTCAATTAAAAGTGAGAAATTTTAGGTTATCCACTGTAAATTCAACCAAAGTACAGTCTCAGTCAAATTTTACTATACGTAATCATGCGTATTCTTTTATCTCCTCACCAAATAAAAAGCTTTATTAATCAAGAAAATAGATTCATTCCACTACTTTTTCAAAATAAATTCATCATCGGTTATCTAAAGATTAAAGCTCAATAAATTATTGTTGTAAATTTGCAAATTAATCGATGTAAAGTCTCCATTAATTTTTAGGTGTTCACTTTTAACCAAAGTGCAATCTCAATTCAAAGTGAGAACTTTTAGATTGTCCACCATAAATTCAACCAAAGTACAGTCTCAATCAAATTTTACTATACCTAATCATGCGTATTCTTTTACCTCCTTACCAAAAAAAAAGATTAATTAATCAAGAAAATAAATTGATTTCACTGCTGTTTCAAAATAAATTCATCATCGGTTATCTAAAGATTATAGCTCAATAAATTATTGTTGTAAATTTTCAAATTAATCAATGTAAAGTCTCAATTAATTTGTTGGTGTTCACATTTAACCAAAGTGCAATCTCAATTGAAAGTGAGAACTTTTAGATTATCCACTATAAATTCAACCAAAGTACATTCTCACAATCAAATTTTACTATACCTAATCATGCCTATTCTTTTATCTCCTCACCATATAAAAAGCTTAATTAATCAAGAAAATAGATTAACTGCATTGCTTTTTCAAAATAAATTCATCATCGGTTATCTAAAGATTATAGCTCAATAAATTATTATTGTAAATTTGCAAATTAATCAATATAAAGTCTCAATTAATTTGTTGGTGTTCACATTTTTGAAAAGTACAATCTCAATTAAAAGTGAGAAATTTTAGGTTATCCACTGTAAATTCAACCAAAGTACAGTCTCAGTCAAATTTTACTATACGTAATCATGCGTATTCTTTTATCTCCTCACCAAATAAAAAGCTTTATTAATCAAGAAAATAGATTCATTCCACTACTTTTTCAAAATAAATTCATCATCGGTTATCTAAAGATTAAAGCTCAATAAATTATTGTTGTAAATTTGCAAATTAATCGATGTAAAGTCTCCATTAATTTTTAGGTGTTCACTTTTAACCAAAGTGCAATCTCAATTCAAAGTGAGAACTTTTAGATTGTCCACTATAAATTCAACCAAAGTACAGTCTCAATCAAATTTTACTATACCTAATCATGCGTATTCTTTTATCTCCTCACCAAAAAAAAAAGATTAATTAATCAACAAAATAAATTGATTCCACTGCTGTTTCAAAATAAATTCATCATCGGTTATCTAAAGATTATAGCTCAATAAATTATTGTTGTAAATTTGCAAATTAAACAATATAAAGTCTCAATTAATTTGTAGGTGTTCACTTTTAACCAAAGTGCAATCTCAATTGAAAATGAGAACTTTTAGATTATCCACTGTAAATTCAACGAAAGTACATTCTCAATCAAATTTTACTATAACTAATCATGCGTATTCTTTTATCTCCTCACCAAATAAAAAGCTTAATTAATCAAGAAAATAGATTGATTGCATTGCTTTTTCAAAATAAATTCATCATCGGTTATCTAAAGATTATAGCTCAATAAATTATTATTGTAAATTTGGAAATTAATCAATGTAAAGTCTCAATTAATTTGTTGGTGTTCACTTTTAACCAAAGTGCAATCTCAATTAAAAGTGAGAACTTTGAGATTATCCACTGTAAATTCAACCAAAGTACAGTCTCAATCAAATTTTACTATACGTAATCATGCGTATTCTTTTATCTCCTCACCAAATAAAAAGCTTAATTAATCAAAGTAATTAAAGTCTTGACTAATTTTAGTTAAAGTAAATACCTTTATTCAAAGTAAAGTCTCAATTGGTAAAATTTCATTTAATCACTTGAAAGTTTCTAAACAAATCAAAGTAAAGTCTCAATCAAATTTAAAAACCCTTTAACTTATATGATTAACATGCATATAGATTTAAACACTTCAATAATAAGTTAGTATGTAAAATCATTACTTTTTACGTGATTCAAAAACAAAAGACATAGATGAATGAAAACCATAACAATAATAAAATGAACAAAGAAATTATTTCATTTTAATCTCATAATGCATAATGAAATTACAATAGAACCAACCCAAGAAGTTTAGCCCTCCATGAAATCAAAAGAAAATAAAAGAAGAGAGGGTGGAACTACACCATTTTTTACTTTAACCAATAATTAAAAAGTGTATTTAAAAGTAAAAATAGTGTGGCCTAAGCTGGTTGTGGGCTTAGGTTATAGACAACAATCTTTTGTACTAAGGCCACACAATTTACAAAATTGTTGCCTTAGAGACTTGGAATAAGTCACACATTTTAAATATTGTTTATTGTTTATAGAGGACACATTTTGAATATTACTTATTATTTATAAGCAACACATTTCAAAATGTTATTTATTATTTTTAGGCAACACATTTAAAATGTTGTTTATTATTTAGACAACATGTTTTGAAATGTTGCCATACATAAAAGTTGTGTCTCTTTAATTGTTGTCTATCATTTAGAAAACAATTTTAATGTGGTAAGAAAATAAATATTATACATCATAACACTTTTCACACCATTTTAAAATTGATTTAGAAGATAAATATACATTTGGACTAATAGTTTTAAAATTATAATTTTTCATTTAAACAATTCTTATATTATTTTGCATTATTGATTGATTTAACATATTAACTATAACATTAAAATACTAATTAAAATATGACTAAATATTATTATATTACAAGTATAATTATTACAAGACATATATGTCAGAATTGAATAAAACTAATAAGAGTTCATGAACATTAAAATTAAAAGTTAAGAGTAATATATATATATATATATTTTTTTTTTTTTTCAATGTATATTGAAATAAAAGTGTTGTAAGCATTAAACTACAAGAGTTAAAAAAAATTATAACATTTGCTCTGCAAAATCTAAGATCTAAAGGTTCTTCAATAAATTATTCTTTCATGTATTCTCTGGTATTATCTCGAGGTTCAACCTAAAAAAATAAACAAAAATTTAGGAAACTAAACAGAAACATCACATCAACATTGTTTTCGTAGAAACCAAATGAAATTGTAAAATAATTCTGTTCTATTTTTGAAAATACCAACTGTGGGTTATATTTTGGATTCTCCTAGTGAATCCAAAGTATGGAGATAGAGGAGAGAAAATAAACTTGATAGACAACGGAGAGATATGGTGGTAGTGCTTAAGTCTTACATTGGATTCTAACTACAACAGCTAATTCTTGCGATTTGGTTTTCAATATTTCTTATCATATCCAAATTTGCATGACTGAAAGCGATGTTGGTATTGAGTTCAATTTTAGAAACCAAAATTCTTGCGATTTGGTTTTCAATATTTCTTATCATATCCAAATTTGCATGACTGAAAGCCATGTTGGCATTGAGTTCAGTTTTAGAAACCAAAATTTGTGCACGGCAATGGAAGAAAAGAACCATGGAGATAAAACATCATTATAGTACAATTCCAAATTTTAGGAACCTCGATAAATTATAGAAATTTAGGTGGAGAAGGAGGAAAGCAGATAGAATCAACTCTAAATAATTCTCCAAAATAATTGAACCAAATATGAGAAGCGTGAAAGGGAGAGGGTTGCGGCGAAGGAGATGTCAGGTCTTTGAGAAATGTGAGAAGAAAAAGAGAGTGAAGAGAGGAAGGTGGTGAGTGCATAACTTATGCTTAGGGTTTTGATTCAAGAGTATAGGTTTATTTGAAAAAGGATTACTTCGTCTAAAATTTTGGAGAATTTAAATTTATTTACGTTTTTTATATTTTTCTTTATGATATTTATTTTTTATCTTCATTTTTGTAAATAAATTTTTGTATGAAAAATATTCTTGCTTATTTATGAATTTTTTATACATAATTATTAATATAATTTAATAATTTATAATAATATTTATTTAAAATATAATTCAATGCAATTTCTTATAACATTTATTTAAAAAATATTACTATAATTTATCAAATTGATCTTTAATAACATCTCGATAATTGTGATAAAGAAAATGTTACTAATATAAGAAAAAGTGTAATGGTCTATGGTAATATTTTAAAAATGTTACAATACTGCTGATATTTAAATTAATAAAATATTTAAATTAGTAAAAGATAAAGTAAAAATCAAATATAATTTTTATGAGAAAAAGTTTTTGATATATCTATTGTCTGTTTAAGAAAAACAAATATTATCTGTATAAACATTTAGGATTTTTTTTTGTTAAAGGTTATTTGTAAATTTAAGGTCATGCTTTTATGGTTTTGATTATACATTTTGAAGAAAACATTTTAAAAAGTGTGGTATAAATAGTCAATATTTTATGAAGTGCGGTCTTTGATAATTTTTAAATCACATACAAAAAGGTGATCTTTAGTAAATTTTAAATCACATGAATAAAATTGTTGTCTTTTATATGTTTAAGCAACATTTTTTTATGTGTTGACAAATTCAGTGTTGCCTAAGAAAAAAAAAATATAGTGAAAGAGAAAAAGACATTATATCCCCTAAGGGTTCCTAAACTCTAAAGTTTCGAGTTTGTCTTTATACTTCTCTTTGGTCTCTTTATATAGGTCTTGAACTGAGTTTTTCTATTGCTAAATTCTCTCAAATATCTTTAAAATAATCATAAATATCATTTATCTTCATAGTTGTTATGAATATCTAAAAATATTTGGAGAGATATAGCTAATTTTAAAACTATTTAACAAATACTGGTGGTTGACAATTTCTGATATAATTAAATAAATTAATTACTTAAAGATATATAATAAATTATCACCAACAAATATTTGCATTATTATTTTCAAATCAACCATTTGTAATCCTGTAGTTTAAATTTGCAGATAAATCCAAATATACCAATATTTGCACTTTAAGCCCTCTTGTTTGACTAGCTTTGACCAGATTGTGAATGTTTGACTTGTTGATTGTGCAATCAATTACTAACACAGTGGTAGATCTTGACCTATATATATCTTTGGAGGAGCTAAAATAATACGTTCAAAACTTGTATTTTAATACAATAAAAATATGAGTATAATTATAATTATAAAATAATTCACACACATATATAAAATTTATAAGGATATAAATGATTTTCCTTAGTTCTTTAAGATCCTTCACCGATAATTAAGTTCCTTAAAATCTTTCATCAATAATTAAAACAAAAGTAAAAGTAATTGAATCAGAGCTAAAATTGTCTGGAAGAAATTCATCTTTCATTTTGTTTTGCAATATATATATATATATATATATATATATATATATATATATATATATTTAAGAGTGAAAAATAATTTATCATAATCTAATAAAAAATTGAAAGACATAATTACTAAAAACAAAATATATGATAATCAAGTCACAATTAAAAATCGGTGATGAAAAAACACATAATACATTATTTTTTTCTTTTATATTATGAACAATGAATATACCAAAGGTTTATATTTCTTCAAGTGAGATAAGATACTTACCTTTTTTTATTCGAGAATGAAAGAGAACAAATGAGAGAGATGAGAGCAAAAATAATGAGTTTGTGTCTAATTTCATTTTTTTCTCATAAACAAAAGAAAGAAATACGAGTAAGGAGACAGATGAGAGCAAAAATAATGAATTTGTGTTTAATTTTATTTTTTTTCTAAAAAAAAACACACAAGTGAATATGAGAAATCACTACAATATATAAGAAATTAAAAAATAATGGGACATAAAATAAAAAATATCTTAATTTTTTAATCTTTATTATATTTAATTATTTATTAATATTAAATATTATATTTTATAAAATAAATAAAAATACATTCAATTATTTTTTTATGAATTCTTAATATTTTCAATATATAATATATAATTTTAAAATTTTAAAAATACAATACATGGTTTAAAATATTTTAAATTAAAATACATAGTTAAAAAATTTCCAAAAAAATTAGGGGGGGCTTTGTGTAAGGTCCCTTTTTATTTATGCCCTAAAGTTAGTGGGCTGCCCTTGTAAGTGGGCCTAGGGGCTGGCCCAGCATATAAGATCCTACTATGTTGCCCTAATCTCACACTCACTTTCACTCTTTCAGAATCGTAGCCGTCACCTTCCTTAGTGCGCCAAAAGTACGTTCTGCTAGGGTTAGGTACTTGCCGTTGTCGAGCTAGGTCGAAGTTGTCTCCTACTCCATGTAAGTACTATGCTAGCCTTCCAAGTAACCCATATCGTGCTTCTGTTTCACTATCCTTTTAGTTCTTCCATTCGCTCCTTGAGTTGTTGTGCTCGTGCGTTCGGTGTCGAGGGAGTGTTGGGTCGTTTGCTAGCTTATTCCAGGTACGGGAAGCTAGAATCCTCCGTTCGTTTAGTGCGAGTATGTTGTTTTGTGTGCGTGGTGATTCCCTTTTTCGTTTACATGTTGATTTGGATGTATGATACGGTGGGATTGTTGCTTGCGGTATGTCTTTGCGTCTGTTGCAGGTGAAAACAGTGGCGGGCACTGATAAACTCGCCCAAGCGAGCTAGTCTCGCCTAGGCGAGATTAACAGAGGCTCGCCTAAGCCTTTTTCTCCACGAATGGTCGCCCAGGCGACCCGCGATGACTTTTGAGCGAGCAGGTAACTCGCTCAGGCGAGAGGGATCTCGCTTAAGCGAGATCCCGCGTTGCTCATGCTCTTGTTCTTGTACCCTCGCCTAGGCGGAGGGGGTGGCTCGCTTGAGCGAGACCCCTCAGCCTGAGCGAGGTGCTGGGCGAGACAGTGCTGCGATTGGATGTCTGTTTGTTCCTGAATGATCTGTTTTGGTTGAGTATGATTGTATGATGACTGATATGTATATAATGGAATATGAGGTATGTTTGGCATGATTCATAAATTGCGTATGACGGGTTGGGTATGATATTGGCATGTGAAATGAATGAGTGGTTTGGAACTAAAGGGGCACGTGTTTAATA
>Ga0214542_1011201_pt1 | contig 12437 bp, 1 predicted proteins | sample CNSS1metaG_FD_160096 | JGI IMG/M metagenome (GOLD analysis project Ga0214542, IMG submission 160096) | Root nodule microbial communities from cowpea collected in UCLA plant growth center, Los Angeles, California, USA - CNSS1 | ecosystem: Host-associated > Plants > Roots > Nodule | place: USA...
GTGCGCCGTGTTTTGTGCGTTGTGAACAGAGCCTATCATCTATGTTTTAGGGGTTAGGGTTTTCGATAATGGTGCCTAATACAAAAGTATATGACATCTATGTGTACATACTCAGTCTTTGTACATTAAGATGATTGACAATTTGCTTAGGGTTCATGAGGTGTGGTGGTGTGTGTTTTTCTTTTTTGCGTTGTGTATTGTGTGTTATGTGTTATTAATTGTGTTGTGTGCTGTGTGCTTTGTCGTATGTTGTGCGTTCTTTATTATTAGTTGTGTGTTGTCTACTTTGTTGTGTTATGTTATGTTTTGTGTGTTGTGCACAGAGCCTAAGTGTCCATACTTAGTCTATGTTCATTGATATGGTTGACAATTTGCTTTGGGTTCATGAGTTGTTGTGTTTGTGGTGTTATGGTGTGCGTTTTTCTATTTTACGTTGTGCATTGTGTGTTATGTGTTAATAGTTGTGTGCTCTATGTTGTGTGCTTTGTCGTGTGTTGTGTGTTTTTTGTTATTAATTGTTTGCTTTGTTGAGTTGTGTTATGTTTTGTGTGTGTTATGTTTTGTTGCGTTGTGGTGTGACTTTTTCAGTTTTGAGTTTTGGGTTGTGTTGTTTGTTATTACTTGTGTGTTATTAATTGTGTTGTGTGCTATGTGTTGTGTGTTCTTTGTTATTAGTTCTGTGTTGTCTGCTTTGTTGAGTTGTGTTATGTTTTGTTGCGTTGTGGTGTGTGTTTTTCAGTTTTGAGTTTTGTGTTGTTTGTTATTACTTGTGGGTTGTGTGTTGTGTTTTGTGTGTTGTGTGTTATTAGCTGTGTTGTGTGTTGTACATTGTGTGTTGTGTTGTCTGTTGGCTGTAAGCTGAGGTGTGTCGCATGTGCCGTCTGTTGTGTTTTTTTCGTTATGTCGACTTTTGTGTGTTATGCGCAGAGCGTATTATTTATGATTTATGAGTTATGGTTATTTAGGGGTTGAGGGATTAGGAATTAGGAGGATTTATGGTTTAGACATTTAGGAGTTAGCAGGATTTAAGGGGTTAGGGCTTTCAATAATGGCGCCTAATACAAAAGTATAAGACATCTATGTTTACATACTCAGTCTTTGTACATTGAGATGATTGACAATTTGCTTAAGTTTCATGGGGGTGTGGTGGTGTGTGTTTTTCTTTTTTGCGATGTGTATTGTGTGTTATGTGTTACTAATTGTGTTGTGTATTGTGTGTTTTGTCGTGTGTTGTGCGTTCTTTATTATTAGTGTTGTGTTGTCTTCTTTGTTGTGTTATTGTTATGTTTTGTGTGTTGTGCACAAAGCCTATGTGTCCATACTCAGTCGTTGTACATTGAGATGATTGACAATTTGCTTGGGGTTCATGAGTTGTTGTTTTTGTGGTGTTATGATGTGCGTTTCTCTATTTTACATTGTGTATTGTGTGATATGTGTTATTAGTTGTGTGCTTTGTGTTGTGTGTTGTGTGCTTTGTCGTGTGTTGTGTGTTCTTTGTTATTAGTTCTATGTTGTTTGTTTTGTTGAGTTGTGTTATGTTTTGTGTGTCTTATGTTTTGTTTCGTTGTGGTGTGTGTTTTTCAGTTTTAAGTTTTGGGTTATGTGTTGTTTGTTATTAATTGTGTATTGTGTATTGTGTGTTGTGTTTTGCATGTTGCGTGTTATTTGCTGTGTGTTGTTTGTTCTATGTTGTGTGTTGTGATGTCTGTTGGTTGCAGGCTGACGTGTGCTGCATGTGCCGTCTGCTGTGTTTTTTTCGTTGTTTCAACTTTTGTGTTTTATGCGTAGAGTGTATCATCTATGATTTATGAGTTATCGTTATTTAGGGGTTGGGGCATTTAGGGATTAGAAGGATTTATAAGTTAGGAGGATTTATGGTTTAGAAATTTAGGAGTTAGGGGTATTTAGGGGGTTATGGCTTTCAATAATGGTGCCTAATACAAAAGTATAGGACATCTATGTGTACATACTCAATCTTTGTACATTGAGATGATTGATAATTTGCTTATGGTTCATGGGGTGTGGTGGTGTGTGTTTTTCTTTTTTGCGTTGTGTATCATGTGTTATGTGTTATTAATTGTGTTATGTGTTGTGTGCTTTGTCGTGTGTTGTGTGTTCTTTATTGTTAGTTGTGTGTTGTCTACTTTCTTGTGTTATGTTATGTTTGGTGTGTTGTGCACAGAGCCTATAATTTATGATATAGGGGTTAGGTGTTAGGGGTTAGGGATTTAGGGGTTACGGGTTAGTAATTAGCGTTATAGGTTTTCATTGTCATGTTTTCATTATTTTTGTTGTTTCCGACATTTACTCGAAATAATTGTGGTTTTAAACCTAGACTTCGTAATTCTGCTTTTATATTTATTTTTGCTTTATTGACGTAAAATGTTAAATATTATAGGTTCTTAAGATACATTATCTTTTAATTGTTTGAGTATTATGTACAAGCATAATTATATCATTTTTGCTTTACTGGAGTAGAAGATCAAGTTTTACGAGTTCGTAAGGTAAATTATTTTTTTCTTATGTGAGAACTATGTAGTTTTTGTCATGAACTATCATTCTTATTTATTTGTATATTTCTTTGTCTTACAAAAACTGTAATTTGAGATGTAGTTTGCTTGTTGCTGTTATCAACATCGTGTTGAATTTGAAATTGCGTTTAGTTGCAGATTCGAGATGGGGAGGACTTCAATCCGAGAAATGGGAGTTGAATTTTCAATAATAAGAGGTTTAATTCAACTTTTGATCCAACTTTTTATGTCCTTTGTTCAATATTATGATTTTTTTTACTGAACTCTTTCTCTAGGCATTATTCTAGCTAACAAAACATGAACAATGGTTTGTGATTAACATTTTTAAAGGATGTGGTGTTCGAGGATTTGTAGATCTTCTGAAGAGTGGTCGAAGGAAAGGAATTGTAAGATCCAGAATTACATGCTGACTTAGGGTATTATTTTCTTACTATAAATTGTAATTTGACATGTAGTTTCGTTTGTTGTTCTTATTAGAGTTTTGTTGAATTTGAAATTGCATTCAGTTGGAGAAGGGGAGGATGTGTAGATCCAAGCAATGGAAGTTGGATTTTCAATAATAAGGTGTTTCATACAACTTCTGATCCAAAATTTTGTGTTCCTTGTTAAAGATTATGATTTTTATTTTCGAACTCTTTCTCTGGCCATTATTCTAATCAAGCAAACATTAAAAGTGGGTTGTGATTAGCATTTTTCAAGGATCTGTAAGAGATCTTTCGAACTGTGGTCGAAGGAAATGAATTGTAAGTTCCAAAATTACATGCTGACTTAAGTTATTATGATCTTACTACATTTTTCATTTCTTCATTGTTATAGGTGATTGAACCATCTTGCAATATAATTGAAGAAGATCTGTGTAAAAAAAGTTTTCACACTTCAGGTTAGAATGGTGAAAGTTAAATTCATGGACTCTGAACTTCCTTGGATTTTGCATTTTGTTTCCTAATTCATGATACAAGAAATTTTGGTCTTTATTGTGAGTTTATTTTATTTTCATTGTGGAATTGTTCCAGTTCATTATTGCTGAGAATTAATTGAACTGATAAGATCAGTGAAGAATCAGATACTTGCAGAAGTGGGAATTGTAACCTAGTGTTTGGCTCCACCATTGAATGTTAATAATCAATATTTTACTAATCTTTTGGTTGAAGATCATTCTTAAGGTATTATGTTACATTCAATTACGTATTTCTTGTAATATTATCAGTCATATATGTTGTATTTGTCCTTTATAATAGATATTTCTTTATCATTTCATTATTTTTTATGTGGTGTAGCTTGGTGGCTTTAATTCAACATTACAAGGCAAACGTCGACTTTTGGTACTTGGTTCCTGTGTTTCCACCATCATTATTGCCATGTTTGTATTGCTTTTGCTATTGCAGGCATTGAGTCGAAGCAGTTATGGTTCTCAACCTCTACTTTGTAATTATTCTATTTCTATCCATTTCTCACCATTGAATGGTAATAATAAATATTTTACTAATCTTTTGGTTAAAGATCACTCTTAAGGTATTATGTTACATTCAATTACCTATTTTTTGTAATATTATCAGTCGTATATGTTGTATTTGTCTTTTATGATAGAAATTTTTTTATCATTTCATTATTTTTTATGTGGTGTAGCTTGGTGGCTTGAATTCAACACTACAAGGCAAACGTCGACTTTTTGTACTTGTTTCCTGTGTTTCCACCATCATTATTGCCATGTTTGTATTGCTTTTGCTATTGCAGGCATTGAGTCGAAGTAGTTATGGTTCTCAACCTCTACTTAGTAATTATTCTATTTCTATCCATTTTTCACCATTGAATGTTAATAATCAATATTTTACTAATCTTTTGGTTAAAGATCATTCTTAAGGTATTATGTTACATTCAATTACCTATTTCTTGTAATATTATCAGTCGTATATGTTGTATTTGTCCTTTATGATAGAGATTTCTTTATCATTTCATTATTTTTTATGTAGTGTAGCTTGGTGGCTTGAATTCAACACTACAAGGTAAATGTCGACTTTCTGTACTTGTTTCTTGTGTTTCCACCATTATTATTGTCATGTTTGTATTGCTTTTGTTATTGCAGGCATTAAGTCGAAGCAGTTATGGTTCTCAACCTCTACTTAGTAATTATTCTATTTCCATTCATTTCTCACCATTGAATGTGAATAATCAATATTTTACTAATCTTTTGGTTGAAGATCATTCTTAGGGTATTATGTTACATTCAATTACCTATTTCTAGTAATATTATCAATCGTATATGTTGTATTTGTCCTTTTTGATTGAGATTTCTTTATCATTTCATTAATTTTTATGTGGTGTAGCTTGGTGGCTTGAATTCAACACTACAAGGTAAATGTCGACTTTCTGTACTATTTTCCTGTGTTTCCACCATCATTATTGCCATGTTTGTATTGCTTTTGTTATTGCAGGCATTGAGTCGAAGCAGTTATGGTTCTCAACCTCAACTTAGTAATTATTCTATTTCTATCCATTTCTCACAATTGAATGGTAATAATCAATATTTTACTAATCTTTTAGTTGAAGATCATTCTTAAGGTATTATGTTACATTCAATTACCTATTTCTTGTAACATTATCAGTCGTATATGTTGTATTTGTCTTTTATGATAGAGATTTTTTTATCATTTCATTATTTTTTATGTGGTGTAGCTTGGTGGCTTTCTGTACTTGTTTCCTGTGTTTCCACCATCATTATTGCCATGTTTGTAATTCTTTTGCTATTGCAGGCATTAAGTCCAAGCAGTTATGGTTCTCAACCTCTACTTAGTAATTATTCAATTTCTATTCATTTCTAACCATTTAATGTTAATAATCAATATTTTACTAATCTTTTGGTTGAAGATCATTCTTAAGGTTTTATGTTACATTAAATTACCTATTTCTTGTAATATTATCAGTCGTATATGTTGTATTTGTCTTTTATGATAGGGATTTTTTTATCAATCAATTATTTTTTATGTGGTGTAGCTTGGTGGCTTGAATTCAACATTACAAGGCAAACGTCGACTTTCTGTACTTGTTTCTTGTGTTTCCACCATCATTATTGCCATGTTTGTAATTCTTTTGCTATTGTAGGCATTAAGTCGAAGCAGTTATGGTTCTCAACCTCTACTTAGTAATTATTCTATTTCTATCCATTTCTCACCATTGAATGGTAATAATCAATATTTTACTAATCTTTTGGTTGAAGATCATTCTTAAGGTATTATGTTACATTCAATTACCTATTTCTTGTAATATTATCAGTCGTATATGTTGTATTTGTCCTTTATGATAGAGATTTCTTTATCATTTCATTATTTTTTATGTGGTGTAGCTTGGTGGCTTTCTGTACTTGTTTCCTGTGTTTCCACCATCATTATTGCCATGTTTGTAATTCTTTTGCTATTGCAGGCATTAAGTCCAAGCAGTTATGGTTCTCAACCTCTACTTAGTAATTATTCTATTTCTATTCATTTCTAACCATTTAATGTTAATAATCAATATTTTACTAATCTTTTGGTTGAAGATCATTCTTAAGGTTTTATGTTACATTAAATTACCTATTTCTTGTAATATTATCAGTCCTATATGTTGTATTTGCCTTTTATGATAGAGATTTTTTAATCAATCAATTATTTTTTATGTGGTGTAGCTTGGTGGCTTGAATTCAACATTACAAGGCAAACGTCGACTTTCTGTACTTGTTTCCTGTGTTTCCACCATCATTATTGCCATGTTTGTAATTCTTTTACTATTGCAGGCATTAAGTCGAAGCAGTTATGGTTCTCATCCTCTACTTAGTAATTATTCTATTTCTATCCATTTCTCACCATTGAATGGTAATAATCAATATTTTACTAATCTTTTGGTTGAAGATCATTCTTAAGGTATTATGTTACATTAAATTACCTATTTCTTGTAATATTATCAGTCGTATATGTTGTATTTGTCTTTTATGATAGAGACTTTTTTATCAATCAAATATTTTTTATGTGGTGTAGCTTGGTGGCTTGAATTCAAAATTACAAGGCAAACGTCGACTTTCTGTACTTGTTTATTGTGTTTCCACCATCATTATTGCCATGTTTGTAATTCTTTGGCTATTGCAGGCATTAAGTCGAAGCAGTTATGGTTCTCAACCTCTACTTAGTAATTATTCTATTTCTATCCATTTCTCACTGTTGAATGGTAATAATCAATATTTTACTAATCTTTTGGTTGAAGATCATTCTTAAGGTATTATGTTACCTTAAATTACCTATTTCTTGTAATATTATCAGTCGTATATGTTGTATTTGTCCTTTATGATAGAGATTTCCTTATCATTTCATTATTTCTTATGTGGTGTAGCTTGGTGGCTTGAATTCAACACTACAAGGTAAATGTCGACTTTCTGTACTTGTTTCCTGTGTTTCCACCATCATTATTGCCATGTTTGTATTGGTTTTGTTATTGCAGGCATTGAGTCGAAGCAGTTATGGTTCTCAACCTCTACTTTGTAATTATTCTATTTCTATCCATTTTTAACCGTTGAATGTTAATAATCAATATTTTACTAATCTTTTGGTTGAAGATCATTCTTAAAGTATTATGTTACATTCAATTACCTATTTCTTGTAATATTGTCAGTCGTATATGTTGTATTTGTCCTTTATGATAGAGATTTCTTTATCATTTCATTATTTTTTATGTGGTGTAGCTTGGTGGCTTGAATTCAACACAACAAAGTAAATGTCGACTATCTGTACTTGTTTCCTGTGTTTCCACCATTATTATTGCCATGTTTGTATTGGTTTTGTTATTGCAGACATTAAGTCGAAGCAGTTATGGTTCTCAACCTCTACTTAGTAATTATTCTATTTTTATTCATTTCTCACCATTGAATGTGAATAATCAATATTTTACTAATCTTTTGATTGAAGATCATTCTTAGGGTATTATGTTACATTCAATTACCTTTTTCTTGTAATATTATCAATCGTATATGTTGTATTTGTCCTTTTTGATTGAGATTTCTTTATCATTTCATTAATTTTTATGTGGTGTAGCTTGGTGGCTTGAATTCAACACTACAAAGTAAATGTCGACTTTCTGTACTATTTTTCTGTGTTTCCACCATCATTATTGCCATGTTTGTATTGCTTTTGTTATTGCAGGCATTGAGTCGAAGCAGTTATGGTTCTCAACCTCAACTTAGTAATTATTCTATTTCTATCCATTTCTCACAATTGAATGGTAATAATCAATATTTTACTAATCTTTTGGATGAAGATCATTCTTAAGGTATTATGTTACATTAAATTACCTATTTCTTGTAATATTATCAGTCGTATATGTTGTATTTGTCTTTTATGATAGAGATTTTTTTATCATTTCATTATTTTTTATGTGGTGTAGCTTGGTGACTTTCTGTACTTGTTTCCTCTGTTTCTACCATCATTATTGCCATGTTTATATTGCTTTTGTTATTGCAGGCATTGAGTCGATGCAGTTATGGTTCTTAACCTCTACTTAGTAATTATTCTATTTCTATCCATTTCTCACCATTGATTGTTAATAATCAATATTTTACTAATCTTTTGGTTGAAGATCATTCTTAAAGTATTATGTTACATTCAATTACCTATTTCTTGTAATATTATCAGTCGTATATGTTGTATTTGTCCTTTATGATAGAGATTTTTTTATCAATCATTTATTTTTTATGTGGTGTAGCTTGGTGGCTTGAATTCAACACTACTAGGCAGACGTCGACTTTCTGTACTTGTTACCTGTGTTTCCACCATCATTATTGCCATGTTTGTATTGATTTTGCTATTGCTTTTGCTATTGCAGGCATTGAGTCGAAGCAGTTATGGTTCTCAACCTCTACTTTGTAATTATTCTATTTCTATCCATTTCTCACCATTTAATGTTAATAATCAATATTTTACTAATATTTTGGTTGAAAATCATTCTTAAGGTATTATGTTACATTCAATTACCTATTTCTTGTAATATTATCAGTCGTATATGTTGTATTTGTCCTTTATGATAGATATTTTTTTATCATTTCATTATTTTTTATGTGGTGTAGCTTGGTGGCTTGAATTCAACACTACAAGGCAAACGTCGACTTTCTGTACTTGTTACCTGTGTTTCCACCATCATTATTGCCATGTTTGTATTGATTTTGCTATTGCTTTTGCTATTGCAGGCATTGAGTCAAAGCAGTTATGGTTCTTAACCTCTACTTTGAAATTATTCTATTTCTATTCATTTCTCACCATTTAATGTTAATAATCAATATTTTACTAATATTTTGGTTGAAAATCATTCTTAAGGTATTATGTTACATTCAATTACCTATTTCTTGTAATATTGTCAGTCGTATATGTTCTATTTGTCCTTTATGATAGAGATTTCTTTATCATTTCATTATTTTTTATGTGGTGTAGCTTGGTGGCTTGAATTCAACATTACAAGGCAAACGTCGACTTTCTGTACTTGTTTCTTGTGTTTCCACCATCATTATTGCCATGTTTGTAATTCTTTTGCTATTGCAGGCATTAAGTCGAAGCAGTTATGGTTCTCAACCTCTACTTAGTAATTATTCTATTTCTATCCATTTCTCATCATTGAATGGTAATAATCAATATTTTACTAATCTTTTGGTTGAAGATCATTCTTAAGGTATTATGTTACATTCAATTACCTATTTCTTGTAATATTATCAGTCGTATATGTTGTATTTGTCCTTTATGATAGAGATTTCTTTATCATTTCATTATTTTTTATGTGGTGTAGCTTGGTGGCTTGAATTCAACACTACAAGGTAAATGTCGACTTTCTGTACTTGTTTCCTGTGTTTCCACCATCATTATTGCCATGTTTGTATTGCTTTTGTTATTGCAGGCATTGAGTCGAAGCAGTTATGGTTCTCAACCTTTACTTAGTAATTATTCTATTTCTATCCATTTCTCACCCTTGAATGTTAATAATCAATATTTTACTAATCTTTTGGTTGAAGATCATTCTTAAGGTATTATGTTACATTCAATTACCTATTTCTTGTAATATTATCAGTCGTATATGTTTTATTTGTCCTTTATGATAGAGATTTTTTTATCAATCAATTATTTTTTATGTGGTGTAGCTTGGTGGCTTGAATTCAACACTACAAGGCAAACGTCGACTTTTTGTACTTTTTTCCTGTGTTTCCACAGTCATTATTGTCATATTTGTATTGTTTTTGTTATTACAGGCATTGAGTCGAAGCAGTTATGGTTCTCAACCTCTACTTAGTAATTACTCTATTTCTATCCATTTTGACTTTACTGAAGTACAATGTCAAGTATTATAAGCTCCTAAAGTAAAGTGTTTTTAAAGTATTCGACTATTCTGTAAAATTTATCATGCACCACTAATCTTAACTATATTAATTTTTCGTTGTTTAAGAAAATTGAAATTTGAGCCATAGTTTCGTTTGTTGTTATTAATGTTTTGTTCAATTTGAAATTATTTTCAGTTGGAGATATGAGAGGGAGAAGGCTTCAATCCAAGAAATGAGTGATGAAACTTCAATAATAAGGTGTTTAATTCATCCTTCGATATAAAATTTTAAGTACTTAGTTGAAAGATATGATTTTTTTATTGATTGGATTTATTCTCTAACATTATCCAGTGGTTGAATTTTTGTTCGTATGTGATGTTTGAGGATTTGTGAGATATCTTTTGAACTGTGGTCAAAGGAAAGCAATTGTAAGTTTCCTTTAAATATAATTAGTTGTATATGTTATTTATGATGTAACTTTCTTTCTCGTATCGTTGTTTTTTTATTTAAGGTGTAGATTGGTGGCCTTAATGCATATTATACGTTGAACGGGGTATTTCCAACGTTATTTTTTCATGTGCACCCACCCTTATTGGCATTGATGTCTCATGGCTCCCCAGGGCAAACAATTTCTTCAATTGCAGCAATGAATGATTAGTCATCTAATGTTATTTTCATGTCAATTTGTTTCAAGTTAATAATTGTCTGACCTTATACGAGTAATGTTATGCTTAGGTGGTTGGATTACGATAAAGAAGCCTAATATAAAAGTATTGGGCATCTGTCCATGCTCAGTCTTTATACGTTGAGATAACTGACAATTTGCTTAGGGTTCATGTTTGTATTGTGCTTGGGGTGTTATGGTGTGTGATTTTGTGTTTTGAGTTGTGTGTCGTGTGTTGTGTGTTGTGTTGAGTGTTATTACTTGTGTGTTGATTGTTATGTGTTATTAGTTGTGTTATGTGTTATGGGGGTTTGGGGGGAGGGGGTGTTACGGGTAAGGGGGGATTTAAGAGTTAGGGTTTTCGATAATCGCGCCTAATACAAAAGTATAGGGCATCTATCTGTCCATACTTATTTTTTTTACATTGAGATGATGGACAATTTGCTTATGGTTCATGGGGTGTTGTGGTGTGTATTTTTGTGTTTTGAGTTATGTGTTGTGTATTATTAGCCATGTGTTTTTAGTTGTTTGTTGTGTCCTTTGTTTTGTTGTGTGCGTTGTGTCATGTTTTAGGGGTCAGGGTTTTGGATAATGGCACCTAGTACAAGAGTGTAGGGCTTCTATCTGTCCATGTCTTTGTACGTTGAGATTATCGACAATTTGCTCAGGATACACGAAGTGTTGTGCTTAGGGTGTTGTGGTGTGTGTTTTTCAGTTTTGAGTTGTGTGTTGTGTTGTGGTATGTTGCTTTCATATTTTACTTTCTTAATTTGCATCGAATGTTGCTAGGCGTGACCTCCCTTCAGAGTGAATTTTTGAGGGTAATGGTTAATTTTTGGAATATTAACGGTCACAGGTTCAAGAGCAGGTTTTTGTATAGTTAGGTGTGTTGTTCCACTTCGTGTTGCAGTTAGGGTTAAATTAGATTTGACCGATGGTGTGGTTGGTTCTAAAAGCAACTTTTTGATCCTAAAAGTGTTCTCAATTTAGATTTAGATTTAGTTTGTTGTTTTAGTTTTATTAACATGTTTACTGGCACGTCTCCTTTTTATTAACTTTTCACTGACTTTCTACAATTTACTAACTAAACTAATACTTCACTTTTGTTTGATTTGGTTTTAAGTTTGATCATACAGGAGTTATAGGTTGATTCACGTAACTAATAACAGTGCAGTCCAATTTTTGAAGACGATCCTTGTAGAGTTACATTATGGTTCTCTTTTCCTTTTTATTGAGATTTCCTATTTGCATATATGATGTTGTGATTTCCATTGTATTTTGAGTAGGTAATCCTGGTTTTAGGTTCATTTTTTATGTTTTAAACTTGCTAGACAGTTTGCTTAGTATTTCTTTTGTTGTTTAAAGTGAAGTTTTCATTTCTTACTCAAATGTAGTATGTTAGGGACATTAGGGACATAAGTTACCCAAAGTAACAGTAGCAGGAAAAATGCCAGCACGGGATGAGGGAACAACTTATGTGGAAAAAATGAACTGAGTTCGAACTTGCTTGACGTAACAAACCCTAGCAGAGAGAGACGACTGCAACTCTAAGGAAGAGGGGGTTGTTTCTGAAAGTGAGTAGAATGAGTGTGTTAGGGCTGACTTAGGGCCTAGTTTCCCTTTGGGCTAGCCCTAGGCCCAACTGATTTTGGGTAGCCTTTTAAAATAAGGGCAACAATGTAAGTGGGCCTTACAGAGATCATTTGTAATGTGCTGAAAAGTTTGAAAGTGGCTTGAGAAAGAAAAAAAAAAAGAAAAATGAATTGTTTGATTGTACCTGAAAAGAGAGAAAAACAAAAAAAGAAAAAATAGAGAATGAGAAGGGAAAAAATGAAAGTAAGAGAGTGATGTCTGAATCTGTGTGATGTCTTGAGGAGCATGACCTTACACTTGATTTTTTCAAATTTCTCCCCATTGTTCCTTC
>Ga0214542_1011202_pt1 | contig 12437 bp, 6 predicted proteins | sample CNSS1metaG_FD_160096 | JGI IMG/M metagenome (GOLD analysis project Ga0214542, IMG submission 160096) | Root nodule microbial communities from cowpea collected in UCLA plant growth center, Los Angeles, California, USA - CNSS1 | ecosystem: Host-associated > Plants > Roots > Nodule | place: USA...
AGAATTGTTGTCAAACAAAATAACACCTTGTTACTATACCATTTTTAAGAGCTTTATATTCAGAAATAGTTAAAATACACAAGAGAAAAAAAAAAGTAAAGAACAATATCATCTAAAAATAGAAATTGACCCACTGTAGTTTTCTTTCAAGTGACAAAACACTGATTTTTCTTCTATAACATGATTTTGATCTTCAAAACTCTAAAAACTACTTCAAGAACTTATTTTTGTCCATAAAATAACTCAAAAAATTGCTCAGACTATATGACTTTTTTTCCTCAGAAGTTGTATCTAAAAAGGTCAAAGCAAGGAAAGTTATATATATATATATATATATATATATATATATATATAAATTGTGTAATTTAATGGATTAAATCTATATTTTGAAGTCAATGGATTAAAAATATGTTTAGATAGATTAAAATTGAGTAGTTTAAAACTTCTAGAAAAACATACAATTTAATCTATTAAAAACAAGTTTTAACATATTAAAATGAAAATTTAATCGATTAAAATGTCATGCCATATAGATAAGAACATTTTAATATATCAAAGTAGTTTTTTAATCAATTGAAACTTTTTTAATACAATTTCAACTAGTTTTTTTAAGATGTTTATTTGATTAAAACACTAAAATAGAACTTGCGGAAGATAAACTCTAATAAAAACAATTATATCTAATCACAAAGATATTCTAAATCTTCAATCTTCATCTCGAATAAGGTTGGATTCATAAAATCTTCATCAAGTACAACAACAACCAAATTTGGAAAAGATGTTGTATGTGAATTAAGCAATTCAAATGCATTAGTAGACATTGTAGTTAAGATTGTGTTGTCTAACTCAATTAGCTCCACTACTGCATCATTGTAGTTAAGACAATTATCACTTCTTTTGCAACATTAGACGATATAAACTCAACCATTTCAACATATGCCTTACATAGAGAGGAATCAAAGTATGAATCACAAGTGTGAGTATTAATGTAATCTATAAGATCACATCTAAATCTTCTAAAAACTTAGGAAAATTATCGTCTACTCAATTTTCAGATTCTTTTTCTTTTTCTTCTCCCTTTTCTTTTACGTAACATTCTATTAATACAAGTTCTTTAACTCTTTCATACCAAATGACATGATACTTACACTACTTAGATGAAGATCAACATGTTGTACAAGTTCATGAATAACTAATTGACTCACTTATTTAACTCTATAATTTGTTGAAATTTTATTTCACTCACTATCACTTGCCTAACAAACTACTATAAATATGGTTGTTCAAAATAAGGAGTAATATCTATGTTAGCCTCCACAGCATGCCTTAATTTCATGTTATTTACACTTGTTTACCTCTCAAGTTCTTCTAAATATGGTTTTTCAAAACTAGGAGTAATAATTTTCTTTTTTAGCATAATTTTTTTTTTTTTTTTTTACATTGAATATTGTCAAAAGGATGATTGAACTTACTTAGATTCCTCAAAATAGGGCTGATGAAAACATGACTCACATTACATTTGAAAATTATGTTATTGATCATGTTGAAATGAAGAATAACTTCCATATGAACATGATTCCAAAGATTTATTTTATAGATATTCTAATTAATTAATTATTGAAGCCAAATCAATACTCGAAAAATTTAAAACAAAATATTAAAGTGGAGAAAACAAGAATCAGACGTTGTAACAAACACTTTATTAATCTCTCTATAAGATGTTATGTGAGACGCTATATGAAGTAATGTGTGGAATGAGATATGCATGTTAGCTTATTATATTAAATGAGTATGAAATAATGTTAGGCATAATATAATCTATATGACTCAATACTAGAATAGGAAGAAACAAGAAATGTTTTTATGGCATCAGAATTTTAAAAAAAATGAAACTAACAAAAACAAATTAGAAAAGAGAAAAAAAAAGTAGACAAACTAAAGAAAACTAGATAATAAAATTTAATTTAATTTTTTGGTAAAGATGTCAAATTTGATTAATGATGTTTCTATATCAAGTTACAATGGGTGGAAATTTGATGTGATTAAGTCCATGGAATTAAGTTTTATAGGAAACTGGTATGATTTGTGATTTAATTGGGGGTTATGGTTCATGTTTGGATTGGGGATAAATAAATGTGATACTTGTTTATAATTTTTGATATGTTTCAAGAAATTAATTATAAATTGAGCAAGCATGAACTTTTTATGATGTTGGAACATTAAAATTATGTCAAAACCCATGCTGGTATCATTGATTTGGGTGTTTAGGATTCGTATAGGTGAAAAAAAATCTGGGCAGAACCCAAAATGATATGCACCGCCTGGCGGTACGTGAACTGCTGTCAGGCAACACATCAGTGTAGTTGGCACTCTATTCTGTTTTGTGTTTGGGCGACACTGGAGGTTTATCTGGAAAGGCTGTAAATAAAACTGGTGTATAGGAAGTCGAAGGCTGGTAAGGGCATACATGAATGTAATTAAATTAAATTATATATATATATATATATATATATATGTGTGTGTGTGTGTGGGTGTGTGTGTGTGTGTGTGTGACGATTGGAACTAAAAAGAGGATATAAGTAATGTTTATCTTGATTGTAAGGGTGTACAATACTTGTTTTGGGTGTTTTTCCTTGAAGAGTAGATGGTGTAAGTTTTAGCAACTTGAATAACATGCTTTCCTTGGAAAATGAGTTTGAAAAATGAATTTAGAATGTTTATGATTGTGTTGGTCTAGAATTTAAATATATGAATAAATGAGAATGTGGCTGCTATCTTGTAATGTACGACAACATGTTGATTTTTAGTTCCATTTAAGTTGTTGCATGAGGGTACATGGATGTGCATATGTGAATTGATGTTAGTGAATTATATATTAGGTTGGGTTGTAATCTTGAGCTAAGTGCTAAATATAGACATGTAAAATAATAAAATGGACATATGTATGAACTATTGAGATATATGAAATTGTTTTGGGGTGTTAAACCAGTAGTTGGCACGTTACTAGTACAGCGCCTGGCAGCACGAAGAAGATCGCAAGGCGATCAGAGTATTAGGGAAGTCTCTGGATTGTGTGGCATCTGGCGGTAAGGTATGACCGTCAGGCAATAGCCTTAAATCAGTAGGGCTATAATCTGAATGGTGCCTAGCAGCAAGAGGATTTCGCCAGGCAGTATGCGTTGTGATTTTGCCTGGCAGGGCTTAGGCAGTGCCACGCGAAAACGAAAAGGGTAGTGTGATATGTTGGATTGCTTTTAGTGTGTTTGTAATGTTGGGCTTGGACCGGGATGTTACAATGAGCGGGTAGATTCATGGTTGGTTGTGAACACGTGATAATATGAGCGGGGAGGTTCATATTGTCATGCTTTCATGTGAGGATACGAGCGGGGGGGTTCGTATGTTCCGTTCTCACACTTAAGGGTTGTTGCGAGCGGGGAGGTTCATAGCTGTTGGATCACGTGTGTTAGACTACGGGCGGGGAGGTCCGTAGAGTTGGACTACGAGCGAGAAGGTTTGTAGAGGTAGGACCACGAGCGGGCAGATTTGTGGAAACATGTATATCCTGGGTCCATGGTCAAGTAATTGCATGGGTGATTTGGATGTGCGTGATCTACGAAGCTTTGGGTGAAACCTTAAGGATGAACTTTGTTGTAGCATTCCTTGAGTTGTGGCTCGGGATATTGGGTAAACACGTGGCTTTCCTTGAGTTGTGGCTCGGAATGATATCCCTTGAGTTGTGGCTCAGGATGGCGGATGAACACGAGCATTCCTTTCAGATTGGCGAGTTTTGCCGGTGTGAGTGTCCGAGTTGTGGCTCGTACGGATGAGTCCAAGAAGATTTCCCTCTTCGACGTTAGCCAATGAGTTTGGTATTCTTGGGACAATTATCAACTATGGTTCATATTGGGAACTCCACCCGGCATTACGGAGTGTGGTCCGTAACAGGTTTCTTGCACGTGTTCAACAAGTTGTGGCTTGTAGGTCGAGGCAACAAAGGGTATCTTGAGGTTATCATCTAAAGACGTAGAACATGGATAACATGATGGTGGCCGTGTGGTATGGAATCAATGGATAGAGTTCCTTTGATGAGTATATGCATATATTTTTGAATTGTATATATTTTGATATTGTTAGCTCACCCTATTTGCTTGTGTTTGACGATGATCGTGTAATGCGTTACATGGGAGTAGATGATGTTGCAGGTGGTGTTGGTGAGGCATAACATCAGAGAGAGGGCTAGCTGGAAAAGCTTTTACCGAGTTTTTATTATTTATGGATTTAAGATATTTTGTAAACATTTATGTTTATCATACTTAGAACTTGTTGTGATATTTAATTTTGTGGATTTTAGTTTAATAGAGTTTTAATATAGGTTTTCATTTTCCCTCGTTTTGGAAAAAGGCAGTTTAAATTAATGCGTATAAATTATCGATTTTATTTTTTTTATTTTAAATTAGTAATATCCGATCGGGATGTTACATTTACGTTTTAAAAATTGTATTTTTTTACAAATTAAATTAAACAAGTAGGAGATTGATAGAATTAAACAAATTAACAAGAGCTCCAATTAAGGACCAAGATTGTATTATCAATAAGTGTTAAAAAAAACCTGAGAATGGAAATTAGGGTTCAAAAAGAACAGACGATTCAAGCAGAACCTGATTAATTCATTAAGTATCTCTCACATCTCAAGGTGTTTACGTTCGAGATCTATATTTCATTACCTCTTGAATTAATTGTTAGAATTAAGCAAACCAACTAGGATTCCAATAAAATATTAGAACTAAATTTTCAATAAGGGTTCAAAAACAATTCCAATAGCATATATCAGAATTCAAAAAGAATAAACTACATAAATACACTTTGTTGAATTATTAGACGATTGAACTTGTATAGCATAGAACCTCAGAATTCACTATGAACTCACTAGAGAATCAATCCATAATTACAGAAGAGGAAATCAAAAAATTTAATGTGTGTTTAAGCATTGAGTAGAGAGGTGTGAGTTGTGAGTGGTTATTGATGGATCAATCTTTTCGATCCTTAGCGTGAAGAATGATCTTTGTAGCTCTAAATCACCAAATACTTGATTCTACAAAATCTGAAATATTAAGCACATATCTTCATTTTTTTGACATAAGAATAAGGAAAGTTCTGATAATATTTTCAATACGTATTTTCTTATATTATGCCTAAGGAAATAAATCAAAGTAATATGATTTGAGAATAATCATTTCTTTCCATGATTAGGTTACACATACTACAAAAAAAAAAACTGAAATTACCGACGGAATTTTATCGACGGATATATTTTTGTCGGTAAATTTGAATTACTGACGAATTTTATCGACGGATTCTCAAATTTTAATTACCAACAGAAAAATCCGTCTATAAAATCCGTCGGTAATTCAATTTTTTTTTACCGACAAATTTTTTCGTCGGTAAAAGAAGCGGAAATTTCCCATCCAAATTTGAATTATTGACGGATTTTTTCGTCAATAAATTCGTCGATACTTACATAACTCAAAATCTGTCGGTAAAATCTGTCGGTAATTTAATTTTTTTTATCGACGAATTATCCGTCGATAAAAGAAGCGGGAATTTTTCCGCCCAAATTTCACCTTATAAGAAGCCGAGAAGAAGAAGAAAAATAGAAAAAGAAGGAGAAGAAAAAGAAAAAGAAGAGAAGAAGGAGAAGAAGAAGAAAAAGAAGGAGAAAGAAAAGAAGTAGAAGAAGAAGAAGGAGAAAGAGGAGAAGAAGAAGAAGAAGAAGAAGAAGAAGAAGAGGAAGAAGAAGAGGAAGAAGAAGAAGAAGAAGAGGAAGAAGGAGAAGAAGAAGAAGAGGAAGAAGGAGAAGATCAAGGAGAAGAAGAAGAAGAAGTTGACGGCGGCGGCGGTGGCAGCGGTGGTGGCGGCGGCGATGGTGGCAGTGGCAACGTAGCGACGACAACCACGAAAAAAAAACGAAAAAAAAAATTGAAAGAGAAAGGAGGAAGAAGATGAACAGTGCAACAAATTTACCGACTGATTTTTTGGTAATTACTGACGGATTTTTCAATCGATAATTATTGGGAGATTTACCGACAGATTTTTTCGTCGATAATTACCGACAGATTTACCGACAAATTTTCTGTCGGTAAAATTTTACCGACAAGCATTTTACTGACAAATTTTTTACCGTCGATAATCCATCGGTAATGTTAATTTAGCGACGGATTTTGACCATTACCGACGAATTTTGGCCGTCGGTAATATCGATTTTTCTTATAATGATACTTCTTGAATAAAATTGCTCAATTCAAATCAACAAATCCAAGGCATTGTTAGCATATTTAAAAGTTATCTATTGGGACTTATATAGCTAGACACTATGTGACTTAAACTTATCCTTTGGTTGCACAAAATATATAGTTGCAAGTCTGAATTTAATTATAAAAATCATTTAGCACATATATGATTCATCAAACTATATAGTGAAATTCAACAAATTAGGCTTTCTTATGAAACATTTGCTTAGGCTGGCCAAACGTCTCTCATGGCTTAAAAATTGATTTTTATCATTGATTTAAATACTGATATGGTAAATACAAGTTAAAATAGTAGCTTTAATCTTAAATATACTCTGATAAAGCTAAAATTAAATTATTCTAAATGTGAGTAAAAATGTAATCATAAATCCAACTTCTCCCATCCTTCCAATTCTTGTTGGATCTAGTGATTACCACTAAGAAAAAAGTTATATATCTAAGGTGCAATTTCTTTTACTTAAGAGTGTAATTGTTTATGCGCCACAATTTGAAATCTTGACCTACCTAGCTTCCGTTGTAGGACAATTAATGTCATTTATAACAATGCTTAGTTAATCTCTTTCTAACTTTCAAGCTCCAGTTGAATATCTTTCATTTGGATACCCAATTTGGCTTCTTTTAGGATTTAATGTTGAACTAGAAGACATCTTTAAAAAATAAAGAAAACACAAAGAAAGAAAATACAACTATATAATTGTTAGAGTAAAAATCCTCACCACAAAGTCACATGATTCTTGAAATATGGAAAGTAAAGAATGTTCAAGAGGCAAAATATTCTTCTCTTTGTTTGAATAATGTATTTTTCTTAAAGCACCTTCATTTCTTACATTAGTTGTTTCATAAAGAGATCAAGGAATCCATGTACTTTGATTTCCTCTTTTGGTAGTTCAATCTTCACTCTATCCTTTTATAAATCTTCATATCTAAAGAAATCAAGGACCTAAGGATTTATCCATAACAAGCTTCACAACTAAAGAAAGATGATAGAATTCAAAGAAGAACGACATCTAATGAGTTTGGTTGATTTTGTCATTTTTTTTTCTTGCATGAGATAAATATCTTTGGTGATTAAAGGTATTTGACTTTGATTTTGGTCTATATAGCTTTGGTTTGTTTCTTGGATTTTGGATATTTTGAGTAAGGTGTTGAATTATTCATGTTGGGAGGGGGAATTGGTTTTGCTAAGTTAGTTTTGAAAGAAAAATGAGGAATAATGAACAAAAGTTTGAGAAGGGAAAGAAATAATTGAACCAAGATTGAATAGGGGAGTTTTACTAGAACCGAATGGAACTTTGTAGCCTAGTAGAAAAGGTGGACTTGATCTCCCCAAAATCCTTCTATGTTAAGCAGTAGCACAAAGAAGACAAGGGAGAGAGTCATACCTTCAACTCTAATAAGAACTATATATTAAATTAAAGAGAAAAATACTCTTCACCAAACTCATCGTCATGTATTGAACCAAATCAAGTTATGCACAAAGCTCAATTCTGTTTTCTTCTAGAGTTAGACAATGAGCATACACTTTATAAATAATGTTTATATCATAAAAGACTTAAGACATTTTAATCTTTTAAGTTTTTCTTTAGGAGAATATTCAATTTCCAGGATCACGACATTTGCTTATTTCATTTATCAACAACACTTTTAAGACATTTAATTAGTTTATCCTACTTTTACTCTCTTTTTTTATCTTACTAATTCATCAAAAAAGAAAGTATTAAACATTATATGAAAATAAATAAAAATTTATAAAGGAGATAGACATAATAAAGAGCCTTTTTTCAATAACAGACCAGTTAATGTTACTAAAAGAATCAATGTTCCCTACCCTATTCATTCGTAGTTGATGAAGGCATTAATCATCATTTGTTTGTTAAATTTTATTAACGTTGTACTAAAAAAACCTTCGCCACAAAGATACCAATTAAAACGACAGATAATTATAAGCTTTAAGGCTTCGATGATTATGTTGTACACCCCAAAACTTATCGTGGCCAAGGTTAGTTACCCTCGTTAATGTTTATCACAAAATGAAATTCTCAATATTTGGTGAGACATTGCATTCATATACAAATAGACTATTATTAAAAAATAGGGAAATTAGAACTACGTAACAAATATGGTGGTCAAAGTAGTTTGTAATACATTTCTATATACACACAAATTGCAAACCAAACATGTTAAATATTATACTACTATCCCTCTTGCTTTGAATTGCTTTCTTATTCTTTTGAAAATGCCTTTTCTTCTCTCTCTCTAGAAGAAAAGCTATATGATAGACTCAAATACTCACCAATCTCTTCATATAAATAATTGAACCACCGTCACAAAGAGCAAGACGACTCAGCAACCAACATTGAAAGTAAGACAAATAACTCCAAATAAACTTTTTCTTTTTCTTTCTCTCTCAAATTACTACAATGCCACAGGTGGATTTGGACACGTTGGTTTCCGCCTGCAGCGGCGGTTGCTCTGACCAGAAAATCGCCTGTGCCGACAACGACCATCCGGACTTCCCGCCGGAGTCCTTCTGGCTCTCCGGTGACGCCGAGTACGACTGGTGGGACCGCAACGCCGTTTACCAGAGGAACGAATCCACTAAAGGAAACTCAATTTCCTCCACGAACCTCAACCCTAGCTCCAACAACAACTCGCAGCGATTCTCCAAGAATCTGAAATCCAAAGCCACAATTATCGGTTTGCCGAAGCCGCAGAAAACCTCCTTCGCCGACGCAAAGTGCCGTCGCAATCACCGACCTGCAAACGCCAGGCTCTTCCCGAAGCGGAGCGCGTCTGTCGGCGGAAAATCGGAAAACTCCCTCGTCGAACCCTCGTCGCCGAAGGTGTCCTGCATAGGGAGAGTGCGATCCAAGCGCGACCGGAATCGGACACTTAGAACGCGCCAGAGATCAGTCTCCTCCACCGCCACCGCCACTACCTCCGTTGCCGCCGTTACCATCACGCGGCAAAAATCGAAGCGGAGCCAGAGGAAGAAAGCTGGATTCTTCGCAAGCGTTCGTGCTATATTCCAAACTGGTCGCAGGGGAAAACCAGTTCAGAAACCGGACCTTCAGCCAGGGGATTCGTCTTCGAAGAAGAAAAGGAGCTATGGCAAGAAAACGAAGGGAAGCACTGGTGGCAGCACGGGGAGCCGCAACGACGAGTTGTTTGAAGAATCGTTCTCGAGTGCGCCTCGCGGTTTGGGTTCCGTGAACCGGTTCGTGTCGGGGAGAAGGTCGGAGTCGTGGTTAGTTGGTGAGTCCGAAATCCACGTGTCTCATTAGGATTCGTTTTATATCTGCCGTACAATTGTGGTGACGGCTGCGGTGGGCCCTGACATTTTGAATATTGGTTAAAGGGATGACGTGGCAAATTGAATAACGGTATGAACGCTATATTATACTATAATGTATGTAGTGTAGGTTGACGGTAAAAGTAAGCGTGGTTGAATTTGCCGCTGGTGTCTTTTTTGTTCCTTTCTGTTCCGGCGATGACAATGACAGCGTCGTGTAAATATGATTAGTGTAACTTACCTTTCCACAAACGCGCAGCCTTTGTTACTACTTTGCAGTAGTTTTCTTTCCCTGAGTATCCATACTTTTACACTTCTCCTATCTCATTCATTTTTACGTTAATATTATTAATAATTCATTTATATAAGTATTTTTAATATTGAAGATAAATTATTATAAAGTTGTTTGTAAAAATATTAGTCAAAAGATTATTTTATCTTCTAGAATGGTTACAATAAACGAGACAGGTCATCTTTTTTTTATATATAAATATTTTTAAACAAATATTATACCAAAGTACGACCATTCATTATTCATTTTAAGTTTTGAATTCTGACTTCGAGAAGTTGATTTGTAGTCAGGAAATTAATTAAAATAGATTTTTAGATTATTAGAAGAGTATAGGAAGATTGGACTTTTATGGACCTTTCATCATAAAAGTTAGTCTCATTAATAATTGTTGTTATCAAATAAATTTCATTATTCCTTTAATGTATTGTTGCAAATAGAGTAAACAATAGAATATAAATAGGGTTAAGGTAATTCCACTGGTATGTTCATGATTCTGATTTATAATATCACCCAAAATAATACTTATTTAAAGAAAATGTTAGAAATATAAACAATAATAAGATGGTTTTAAACAGTAAATTGTAATAAATAAATAAATAAAGGGCAGGTTAATCATCTAGTTTTTCTAAAATTAAATTCTTTATAGTCTTTTATTTTTATTAAGTAAATAAGTGTTTAATTTTGAATTACCTAATATTCGACATTAATTAATTTAATTTAGTTTCCACTCATTCTGAATGCAAGTGAAAACCTACTATACTACATTCATCCCAATGTATATGAATGAAGTACTAATTATACTTCAGAAGTTCAAACGAATGTTCATGAGTATTGCTTATTCATTTAAATAAAAGGTTAACAGAAAAATTGATAAGAATTTAACCTAAAGAAATAAGATTAAACCATCCTACCAACAATAATTAGAACTCGAAAAGAAGAAAGGAAATCATACTATGTTTAATAAAATAAAAGAATAATATGTTTATTGTGTATATCCTCTAAATCATTTATGAAATTACAAGAGTATCAATAAAAAAGGATTAGTTAGCCGTAACGATTTTCTAAGCTATATTATAACTGTTATTTTGTGAACAATTTTCATAGTTTTTAGACCATCCATTACAACCACACGTTCAAAACAAGTCCAAAATATTTTTTGAGGATTTGAAATATAAAATGGTTGAGCACATTAGTCTCCAATTCCAATAGAATATGTAATTTCAACAAGATTTTAATGTAGACATTTAGGATTTGAAAAATAAATTGATCAATTGACTGCTATATTGGATCATAAAGAAGTCTTTAGAGTTTAATGTTGATATTGTTGTTTGTTGACTTGAATATTGTTTTTGTTGATTTTACTACTACTGTTGATTATGATTCAAATGTTGTTGGTTCTGATTTTGATATTCCTTTTCATAAAAAAAAAATTTGGTTCTAATTTGATGATGCACATATTGTTGTTCTTATTGATTCTAATTTTGTTGTTGATAGTCTTGATGTAAACGATTTTAGTAATGATTTTGACAATAAATGTTGTTGATTTTCGTATTGTTGATATTGTTTCAATGTTGTTCATAATCATTATGTAACTCCTATATTTAGTGCTTGTGATTTTAATGTTGTATATGATGTTGATCACACTGATTTTATAGTTGATGTTGTTGATTTTATAATTGTTATTGTTGATGATTCTACAGTTTCCATTTTCACATTCAGAAGTTTTTCTTGGATCAGAACCTGTTGATCTTGCCATAGATTAAGATGAAAAACCAAATCAGTGCATGTGTGGATAAAATTGGATAGAGTAGTTTTTTAGCATAAGAATAACATGCTTCAATTTTTGCTCCCAATTTTTCTTCTAATAATAGGAGTAAAAATTTTATATTTTCTTTATTTAATATAGTTAAAAGTAGCAAATGTAGTATAGTGAATAGTATAGAAAGTAAATTGTAATATATCAAATTAAAGAAAATAAATTTTGATATATGACCAATTTGAATTACATGTTATATTTCTTTTAGTTTAGGTTTTCTTTTCTTTTTACTAGTTTAGTTTAGCTTAGTTTTAGTGAAATTTTTTTGTACCTTTTAGGACATTGAACCTTTCTTTTTAAATCCTGCACCATGGTTCTTATTTTTCAGATTCTACAAATCAGTTATAGTGCAGACCTTTGTAGTTGTTATACCTCTTTGTGCTTATATATTTGTGCATAATTTTGTATATATATGTTTTGTTTTCGGCCATGAGTTTTGTGAGATACTTCACTTTTGTTCACACTTTTGTTCATACCTTGTAGTAGGTAGGGATGGCAACAAGGCGGGGCGGGGACGGGTTTCACTATCCCATACTCATCCCCGTAAAAAATGTTCATCCCCATCCCCATACCCAAACCCAACTGGTATCAAACTTTTATCTCATCCCCATCCCCACCGGGTAACGGGTATAATCTTGTACCCATACCCGTACCCGTTTTCTTACTACTTTAATATTAATTTTAATTAATTTTTATAAAATAATAAAAAATTACGGTAAAGGAAACATA
>Ga0214542_1011206_pt1 | contig 12433 bp, 7 predicted proteins | sample CNSS1metaG_FD_160096 | JGI IMG/M metagenome (GOLD analysis project Ga0214542, IMG submission 160096) | Root nodule microbial communities from cowpea collected in UCLA plant growth center, Los Angeles, California, USA - CNSS1 | ecosystem: Host-associated > Plants > Roots > Nodule | place: USA...
TGTGCTTTTGGTGGTTTATTATTGCTGCTCTTTGATTATTGCTCCTCATAGATTCTTGCAAGTTAGGGGAAATTATATCCGCTGCATTCTCTGGTATATTGTTTGTTATTGTTTTCCCCATCATGAACATATAGGACTTTTGTCTCTATTAGCAAGTGCATTCTTCATGGTATTTGTAGGCTGCATATCAGAGGCCAATGTACCAGTGAAAACGCTGCCATGCTTTGACCTCCAAGTTTGAGAAGCAGCAGGTTCATCAGATTGTCCTGGCATTTGCTTTGGTTCTTCTGAATGGTTAGAAGGATTTTGGTAAATACCATGATGTTCACCACTAGTTGTAACATGTCTGTTCCTTACGTAAAGGTTATAAGTGAGTGCATCGACCCAGTAACCATTACCGTTTCTCTCCCATGTATTCTTAAAAAACAAATCAAATTCAGCTATTACATTGTCTTCTGGGCAACTCAGTAACCTCTGTATTCTCTTTGCACCTAAAGCAATTGCACTTTTTATCCTACAGAAGTTTCCTGCAAAGTATATTATAGATAGCCAAACAATCATATAAGAGACTTATTTAAATTAAATAGAAGAAATGCAAATGAACGGGAAAATCGTTCAAAATTCTTAGTTATGACATTAAAAAGGGGATCTGAAATTTTCCATATATAACTTCGATGCAGTGAAATGTTGTGCATCATAATCTAAAAGTACGTGCTAAGATGGATGTTATTTTTATCAAAGTCTCATTTATGAGAAACAATATATTTATCAGCCAAAATACCACCACATTTAGAAGGAAAACATTATTTCAAGAATATATTATACACATAGAAATCATTCACCTTCTATATTTAAGGAACACAAACATTCATTTTTCTTTACCCTTTCTAGCTACACATTCTACATTTGAACCGCACTAGAAACATATCTTAAGAAGAAAAAAAAATGTCTCAGCCAGGGTTAAGTAAGAAGTTCAATTACCTTTTCTGATGCTTCCTCCTATGTTGTTGTTAGGAAGCAAAGGATCTACAATGCTAACGCATTTAGATACAAATGGTTTCTCTTTTAATTCGTTGCCGCTACACAGAACGCCGTAGATGGATTCACAAGAATTAAGAAATTGGTGGGTCAGCAACAACTTTTGGCAATCCTTACGTGGAGGTTCAGCTGTCATAATTTTAAAATAGAACATGTTGGGTAATCAGCCATAATGCATATATACAACATTAACACAAATATCGAAGAGAAGAATTTTTTTTTTTTTTCACTTACCTTTCATATTGGGGAGTGAACTTATAGGCACTGGACCTCGCAGGCTGACACAATACTTGCTCCAGTCAAATTTGCTGAAGAAATCCAAAAATCGAAACAGCACCTACGATGATACATACGGCAATAGCATAAGTTTTTTTCTTTTTATGACAACCAAAATAGAAATTAGACGAAAGCAAAAAAGTTTGTGACCTCAAGTGGCCCAGCGAATGTATTATTGTAGACATGAAATACATATATGACTAAAGTTTCCAATGCATAGGTTGAAAAAAGTCCATGGTAAGATCCCAGGATGCGGCTCTCATAGAAACACCAAGCTTTTATCAATATAATACTCCGTTTCAGTAAGTGATTCTGATTTATCAAATTGTCTACCTGGAACAAAGTTACCTGTCAGAGATCTCTGCAAAAAATTTCAAACTAAAATAATAATGATCAGAACTTGGGTCAGAACGAATCACCTCCTCAATGAAACAAAGTGTTCCCAAACCACCAATCTGGTTGAAAGATACATCAACTACAAAGTTATCCACTATACACTTGATAATCTTCACCTTCCATTAAACAACAATAACAAATACAGAAGCTAAGAACGCTGACAAAACAATTATTAGACACTAACTATCGTCGGAAATAACTTTAGTGTAAGTTGAAATTCGATGAAGTTAAATACTGTAGAATAAAGATGCATAATTTCGTATTATATATAAAGAAGCACGTACCTTGGCCGCGATATACTTAACCTCTTTCACTTGAAACTGTGCGTCCTCATTCTTCTCTTCTCTCTCTAAAATACGGTGTATATCTTGGATCAGACGGTCTTCTGAATGCTGATTATCACAGAACACTGTTAGATCAATGTCCCCATCAGGTATATAGGTCTTCAACGGTACGGAACCAAATGGAAATACCTGTGCAGTGGTACCAGAGGAAACATAAGTCAAACACTCTTTGTTGTTGGAATCCAATTATATTTTTGGATTCTGAATATCCAATTAATGCAGAATTAAGATTAGTAACATGCATGATTGAAAACAATGTCTTTTCCAACAAAATGTTTACGTAAGTTTAGTTCAAAAAGCATACACAGTCAACTCTTTCGATTAGAGTGATGTTAATTTTCTATGCTACACGATTCAATTTAAGAGTTTTAGAAGAGTCTTTTCATGAATGATATATGCTACTACTTACAATAAACATCAAAGATCCAATATTACTCTCCATTATAAGTATGAATTCGTTTAAGCTTCTAGCTTTATTACTTTTCAACCAAAGCATAGAATTATTTGAATTTTAATACATCTTTTTTCTGTAGTATAGACCAACAATCATCAATAAAATAATGCACTACTAAATAACTTCGCATTTAATATTAAAGATACTCTAGTTTGCTTAACAAACATGCAACGAGAACATATATCATTCTGCATTTTTTTTCTTTCTAAAAAGTGCATTTTTTTTAAACTATACACAGTAAAGCCTTTTTTTTTTAACTAAGCAATCAAGTTTTTTTTTTTCCACTTAATGTTCGGTGCCATTAAAATTTTGTAAAACGCTTAGATTTTTTTTTTTTCATTTAAGCATACTCAAATATTTCAATAAATTACTTTCTGTTTCTAACAAGTCACATTAAGGAGAAGGGTATAGAAACGTATTCTCTAAATTGCTAGAATGACAGCACTTTAGATCATATTAATACCACAAAATCGGTATTTGAATAAAAAAAAGTTATATTTAACCTAAGAATCTATAAGCTGAATATGAAAACAGAATTAGAAACACCCAAGATTACGCCAACGTAAAAGTGTCATTAATTATTTGATATCACTTATAAACAGAGGTTTTAAGAATTCTTACTATAACTAATCATACAATTCACACATGCATAAAATAAGGAGATAAGAAAGGAAAAAATGTGACAGTTCAGTGAAAGAATTAAGAAGGAAAGTACTTGACAAGGGACAGAGACAGAGTTGACGATGAGGGATCGTAGGTAAGATAGTACAGCATTTCGATGTGCTTCTGATGTATGGTTGGGCTGAATATGTGTCAGCAGCTCTCTAGTTCTACCTTCAGCTTGTGACCATCTTTTCTGGTCAAGCACTTTTGGAAAAAGTGGTGCCTCATTACACACCATACCATTTGGAATAAAGTTACTCCCACTATTCATCACTACACACTATATCTGTTTCTGGACAAAAAATAAAAAATAATTCATTTCTCATGTTGAATTCACCATAATGAAAAACAAAATACAAAAATGTTGCACAAAAGGAAAGAATTAAGCAGAATTGTAGACCACAGGTATCTCAATCAAAAATGAAAGATTAAAACTAGTGGAAAAATATGAGGTATATGTAGCTGCATATATCTAAAAGTTATATTACTGTATTGCAGTACTAAGAAAATAGTCTAAAAACTATATTTAAAAACAAATAAATAAATAAATAATAGAATGAAACTATTGCATAAATTTACTCTAACATATTATTTACTTATTCTTGTCATAATATCCAACATACATAATAATTTTTTTTAGAAAGATAATAACAAAAGGTGAAGAAACATATACTGGAACAAACCTTCAGACTCAAATAATAAGAATAGATGAAAAAGTGAGTCTTGATCTGTAGGCTAGCTTCGGACTAAATCATAAACACTTACAAAATGAATTTAATATTAATTATTGGTGGAAACATATGCACATACATGTGTGTCTACCTTTACTTTTATGATAATAAAAAAGTATAAAATAATTATTATTAAAAAAAATATTAATAAATTTTAAAAGATAATTATAAAAAATAGATGCAAAATTTGAATGGTAAATTAATTAATAAAAAGATTTACATTAATAAAATTAAAATCAGTAGTGATGGTGAATTGTGTACGCAACAAACAATTATCAATAAGTTACAAGAAACCATCTTCTTTATATATAATTTATATATAAGTATAGTAATTTAATATATAGAATAATCATTTAATTTATGTAATTAATAACATTAATTGATCAATTAAAAATTTATAAAGTCTTTTTAATATACATAAAATAAAATTTAAAAGAAAAATAAAAAAGGTAGGTACACCACCAACCCATTCTGTAACACAAACCAAGATTTGGATAAATTGTCAGACACCTACATATTTTTACAATAAGAGAATGAAAAATAATTTATCAGATGAATGTACAAAAATGTGTGAAATTATTTTTTTCCCAAGATTTTTGAGTCCTTTTGCTACTCAGGAGGAATCAATTCGCTCTCACCATTTTGGGGCCAACAGGAGCAGGGCCCAAACATAACCATTTTTTCCACCTCTAACAACAAGGTATCTCCTCCATAGTACTATTTTTTTTTTTCATGAAAACAAAAATAATTAAGCAGATCCAAAAAGAACAATCAAACAAAAGAAAAGCACATGATACAGTGGAGCCCACCTGAGAAATGAGGTCCACCTCCTGTTTCACGTGAACAGGTTTCTGATCACAAAAATTGATACTGCTAAAACAACTCCAGCAATTTCAGGTGATGTAGACACATAACATTTTCAATTCCTGTCACAATCCAACACAAACCTCGTCAGGAACAAAAACTAGAATTAAAAAGTAAAATCCAAGAAGTTCAACAGAAAGGAAAAGAAAACGTGACACAGACACAAATGGAGAAAGGAAGAGAGATGGATGCGAAATGAAGTGTGGAGTGAAAAGAGTTTTTAAAGTGTGAATTTTGAGTGTGAGAGTGTAGAAGAAATAGCAAAAGGGTGAGAATGTGCATAGCACAAGGAATTGGTACAAAGGTGAGGTTGGGATACAGACAAACAATAATTGAATACATGTGTATTCTTTCTTTAAAAGTAATATTTTATAAAAGGAAAATAAGAGTTACTTTATCCTTTAAATTTATTTTTTATGTCATGAAATTAATTTTGTGCTCGGTTACAAGTTGACTTTTGTGCATGTTTACATTAGGCCGTTGTAAACATGATTCTAGGTATAGTTGGCTTCATTAGGTATTAGGTATTTTATGAATGATTCTTTGTATCGTGTTTAGACGAGAAATTTTAACAATTTCGAGAAACTAAAATATCTAGTAATTGAATTATTAATAATTATTATTTTTTTATTTCTTAAAAGTTTAGTTTAGATGAAATAATTGAAGTATCTTATATTTCTTTTTTTTTTTTTGTATAAAGAAATTTATTTTTATTTTACGACAAACTTAATCCTATTTTCGGGTCTAACTTAACTTAACTCGACCTTCAATTCGGTATAACTCGTCTTGACTTTTGGTTCAAGTTGACTTGAGTCGATTTGACCTCAACTGGTTCTACCTAAGCTGATTCGAATCGATTCGACCTCGGTACAATTCGAATGGATGAAACCTTCAACTAGGATAGATTGATTTAAACCTTATGTCTCGGTCAATTTGACTTGACCTTCGACCTGGACCGACCTAGCTCGAGCTTTAACAGGGTCGACTCAACTTAATCATCTCATCTAGACCTTTAACCCCTTCAACCTAGGTCAACTCGTCTATCTTTCGACTCAAATCGACTCAGCTCGACCTTCGGTCCAAACTAACTCAGTCAACCTATGACCCAAACCATCTTGACTCGACTTGAGGCCTAACACGACTCAGTTCGACCTACGGCCTAGGCCTACTCAACTCGAACTTTTGGTTCGAGCCGACTTGACCTGACCTAAGGCTCGGGCCGACTCTTCTCAACCTTGGTCCTAGGCTGGCTCGACACAACCTTTGTCCCGAGTAGGGGCAACACGACCTTTGTCCAGGGCCGGCACGACAATACCTTCATCTTGGGCAGGCTCGACTCAACCCTCATCCCAGACCAGCCTGGCTCGACCTTCAGCCCAACTCAACCTTTATCTCGGTTTGACTCTTCTAGTCCTTTGACCCAAACTGACTCGACTTGACCTTCTACCCGACCCGACTCGACTTTTTGGACCTATGAAATTTATATCTTCTACTAATGAGCAATTTCACAACTAGAGAATTTCAATATCCTTTTTTTTTTTAATTTCAAATTCTACTGTTTTAGTTATTTAAAATACCTTCTTAAAATTTCTCAATTTGAATGTTCTTTTAATTTTCTCATTCAAACATGTCATTTTCCTTGAAAGAATTTCAAACTCTTCAAATAAATGAATTACTTTCTTAAATTATCTCACCCAAACACATCATTAGAGTTGTTCAAAGTGTTTCCCACACTATTTCTATAGTTACTTGAATTCGTTCAAGATCAGAATCCGATCTTTATTTTAAATTAAAAATAATTATAAAAGGTAAAACCTATGAAGAATTTTTTTTTTAATAAACTTAACAAACACTAAAGATCAAAAAGAAAGTATTAAAATAAACTTTGTGTCATCAACTTATTTTGTAATATTCTTATTTTTCACTTTTCATTACGGTACTCATATTTTTAACATCATTCTCTTTATTTATGTCTCTAGTAATTATAATCATATATTTTTTATTCAATCTTTTGATAAAAATAATTTATGTTTTATTGGAAACTGAATGTATTTGTTCTGAGTTGTTAATAAAAATAAAATCTTCAAACTTTATAGGTCTAAAATATGGATAATAATAAGAAAATAGTTTAATATTAATGAAGTATAAACAACAATTGATGAATGTTCACCTCCAAGTGCTACAGAGAATTTAATATAACCATTCCTTTTATCTAACAAACATACTGAGATCATGCTATAGTTTTAAGCAATAATTTATATACATTTTAGTTTTGTCCCCATTTATATATATATATATATATATATATATATATATATATATATATATATATATATTTTTATTACTAAAAAAACTTATATTTTTTACTAATTTTGTTTTGAATTTTTTTTTGTAAGAAATATTTATAAATTTTGTTATGAAAAAAAAATTGCAAGAAATTGTTGTCAATTTCTTTTAAAATATTTTGTATAAAACACTTTTCACAACAAATTTTGTAAGAAATACTTGCGAATTTTATAATTTTGTAGAAAATAATTACCCACGAAGGAATTACCTGCCAATTAAAATTCTTAGAAAAAATAGCAGGAAATAGTCTTTTCTTGCAAATTATTTTTAACAAATTTGCAAAAAAATTCTCATGTAATATATGAATTTTTAGTAGTGATATATATATATATATATATATATATATATATATATATATTTCATCTCTCTTTTCTTATCATATTATAATTTATAAACTTATTATTTTTATTCTCACTCTCATTAATATACCTTTTTAATGTCCATGAATATTTTTCTATATCTTCAAGAGAGTAAATAAATTTGTCATTGAATAGTGTTTGTCTGTTTTTTCATATTCATAAAGAATACATGAATCAAGAATAAAACCAAAGAAACCAGCTCAAATTGCAATAACTCTAATATTTTTTTATCTATAAAGTCTATGAATAGTTATAAGGTATAATGTTTTCACGTATTTAATAAGTATTCAAACATTAATTAGCATTATTATAAACAATTAATGCAGGAAGATGTTGTTAGAGATCTCACATCAATAAAAGATGAGAAATTTATAATATATAAGTTGATGCAAATTTTATATTAAATTTTGTAAGGTTGATTTAAATTTAAAGTTTATATATCTTAAGATGATACTAAAATTGAAGCTTATATTAATGATATTTATTGTTCTATCATATCACTTGCTATCGGACTACTAGCCGATCATTCATTTATGTCTAATTCCATATTTGAGATAAATATTCTCAATATGAGAGAATGTGCTGATCAAATGAGTTTACATTATATTTATATAAGTGGTACAACTCTCACTTTAAAATTGATTTTGTAAGGTTAAATTAAATTTTAAAATCTACCTCTTAAAATATGTATAATATTGTTAATTAATTAAATTTAAAATTATAACTTACGAAATTGTTAAAGTATTAAGAATAGAACACATTAATATATTAAAAATTATTTCTAACAAATTAATATATTAAAATCATTTCAATTGAAATCAATTCTAAATATCATTATTTTTTCTTAAAAAATAAATAAACACAAATTTCTTATTTTTACTTTTATTTCTCACATGCTACTCCATTATGAAGGGAAAAAAGTAAGCCTTCTTGTTCCACTTAATACAAAATTATTAGTTTCATGTATTTTTTGTTTGGGTTAAGTATGTTTTTAGTCACTGAACTTTGGTCAAAAATTGGAATTCGTCCCTGGTTGAAACTTTGATAAATTTTGGTCCCTAAACTTTAAAAATGAATGAATATAGTCCTTTTAACTCAATTACGTTAACTTTTTTGAACATGTCGAATGTGTTTCATGTTAATATTGGAGTTGTTTATGCCGTTTGACACATTCTCGACTCAATATTTACTGAGAAATGCATTCAAAATCTAAAAGAAAAAGTTAACAAAATTGAGTTAAAAGGACTATATTCATTCATTTTTTAAAGTTTAGAGACCAAAATTTATCAAAGTTTTAGCCAGGGACGAATTTCAATTTTGGGTCAAACTACTAGAAAAATGCAATTTAGTCACCAATATTAGTCACCAAAATAATTTAGTCGCAAATTGTGACTGAAATAGCCACCGATTCATAGTAGTCGCAAATAACCACCGATTTAGCGACTGAAAAAATGTACAATAACTTTAATTCATATAGCGACCGAAACAGCGACCGACTATTTTTAGTCTCTAAATATTATGTTTTAGCCACCGATTTAGCGACCAAAATAAATCTTATTCTTTTTGTACTTTTTTATTATTTTTAAGGATTTAGAAGTTACTGTATGTAATTGATTAGTTGTGAAATATTTTATAATTTTGCATTAGTGAATGAATTTTATTATTATGTGTTATTTTTTTTTTACCTTGTTATTTGTTATGTGATTAACTTCAAATTATAGAATTTTGGGATGAAAATAGGAATCGAAGTAGGAGAACACTTAAACCATTCACAACAATAAAAATTAATTAATGAAAATAGGAATCTATAAATCTTTGTATTTATTTGTATCTTTAAATTTATATATGAACACTTTATTTTTAATATTTGTTACTCTTAATTATATATTATAAATTTTCTACAATTGTGGTGTTTTTTTTTAATTTAATGAGAAATTATAATATATTTAGAATCGACAAGGTAGGAAAAAATCAATATAATCAAAATTGTATCAGTAGTAACCTATAGATATATTAGCAAGTATTATCAATTGATTTATTAAATTAAATTAGTAACCTATAGATATATTAGCAACTATTTCACTGATTTGACCATCATTTAATTATTAAATTAGTCACCGATTTAGCCACCAATAATTATTTTAATTAAATTAAAAATTGTATCTATTAGTGACTGAATTAGCGACCGAAAATAGATTGATTAAATTAAAATTTGTCACTTTTAGCGACCGAATTAGAGACTGAAATTCTAGTGGCTAAATTGGTCTCCAATACTTTAAGGTGACCAAATTTTTAGTGACCGATTAGTGACCATAATTTCAGTGGCTATTTAGCGACCAAATTTCGATTCGATCGCTAAGTGGTTTGTGACTAGGGTTTTTGCCACTAGTTCTGTTTAGTCTCTATTTCTGTCACTAAACGATTTACGATCGATTTTTGGTCATTTAGCGACCAAAATGGGTGGTCACTAAAACACATCTTTTTTGTAGTGAAAATTCAGGGACTAAAAATATACTTAACCCTTTTTTTTTCTTATGATTCTTTTGTGTAATAATTTTTTATAAAAGAAAAAGTTAATTATTATGTGTTTTTCATAATCCATTTTTAATTGGAACTTGATTATCATACAATTTTCTTTTAATAATTACATATATTAATATTTAATTAGATTTAGATAGTTATTCTTTGGTTTTTAAATTTTGTTTAAATAAATATACTTATGAAGAATAAAATAATAGATTTATATATTTAAAGTGTTAAAAAGAAAATTATATGTAAAGATAACAATAACATATTCAATTTTTTAACTTATTTTAAAACATGATGGTAATGATTCAATTATTTGTTCTTCTAATATATTATTTTGATTCTTTCAAAATTATTAGTCAAAATACGCTAATAATTTCGAGTCTAACTAGTACTTCTATAGTATCATTGAAGTATAAAATTATCGCAATTGTTCTATGCAAAATTCGAAATGTAAGAGAGAATAAATATATCTAATAAAAATATGGTTTTCCTTATTGAATTGGAAGAAATAGTGAACTTGAGTTGACTCGGAATAAAACAAATATGTTTCGTAACCTCTCAAATCAACATCCATGAACAAATCATTCTGTAAAGGCGAAAGAAAATGAATTACGGATATCTATGAAGAGGCTAGTTGAAATCATAAGAAATCATCTGCATGATAAAGAGAAAACGGTAAAAGCACCAAGGTAAATGACATTAAGCATCATAAATTTAGGTTAAAATATATATTTGTTCTCGATTTTTATTCGATTTTTTTCATTTTAATCTTAGTATTGTTTTTTTTTTTCAATTATGTTTCAATTTTTGTCAATTTTGTTCAATTTAATCTTTTTTTGCTAATTTCATTTAAATAGTTAACGATAATGAACCATGATCGTCACATGTCAATTGTGACTTTTTTGGTTTTTTTTTTTTTTTTTTTTTAAAAAATTTTTATTTTTTTTTTTTTTTTTTTTTTTTTTTTTTTTTTTTTTTTTTTTTTTTTTTTTTTTTTTTGAAAAAATGTCTACTTGTAACCCAATAAGGTGGCACATGTCTGAATCAATGCTATATATTCAATTTTTTTTTATATTCGTTATTTTTATTCAATTTAGTTCTAATTTTGTTTAAAATTGAGACAATTGTGTTCCTTTCATACCAAATCTAATTTTAATGTAAGAGTTATAATTTATTAAAATTCACATTCTTATTATATATTTTGGTTTAGGGTCACACTTAGGGATGACAACGGGTCGGGTACGGATAATGCCTACCCGCAACCCGACCCGCAAAAAAAAAATCCGTCCGTTTACCCGTCGGGTATCCGCTTAAAAAATATCCGCGGGTACCCGATACCCGCTTATATTTAAAAATATATATAATTTATAAATTTTTTAATATAAAATTATAAAAATAAAATATAAATTAAATTAAATTATAATTATAATTAAATATACCGTTAATTTTAATTTTAATTAAATTTAACTTAATAAAATATAAATTAAATTTTAATTTTAATTTTTTGCGGGTAACGGGTACCCACGGGTACGGATAGTATGATACCCGTACCCGACCCGTTTATAAGCGGGTATTAAAATACTCGCTACCCGTTACCCGTGGGTAATAAATACCTGCGAGTAGTAATTATCCGCCGCGGATTTTATCCGCGGATATCCGCGGGTGTGGGTATTTTTGTCATCCCTAGTCACACTAGTTTAAAATTAGAATGAATATTTAATTCTATATCAATGGTGTTAGTTCTGATCCTTAAAATTTTTGTTCTAATTTAAAACTAATCGTAACCTTAAACAAAAGATATTTAATAAAAATATCATTACAACATTTATATAAGAATTAAATTTGGTCTCGATTTGGAGATGGATAAAATTGCTCCATTTTAAACAAAATTGGGAGTAAATTGAACAAAAATAGTGAATATATAGATCAAATTGAATATAAAACATTGATTCAGACACGTGTCATGTCACTGGTTTGACATGTGGACATTTTTTCAAAAAACAAAATTAAAAAAAAAAAGAGAGAGACACTTTATAGAAAAGATTAAAGAATAATTCTAATGTATTATTTTAAAGGCTTAAATACCTTTTTGGTCCTCATTTTCGTAGTGTTTGTTGCGAATGGTCCTCATTTTCACAGAATGTTTAAAATGATCCTCATTTTTACCGAATGTTTAGAATGGTCCTCATTTTCGCAATTCGTGTTTTATTTGGTCCTTTTCTGTAATGCCGTTTAAATCATTAACAGAGCATTGTACATGTGGCACGATTTGTATTAGGGTGTATTACGTGTACTGTACATGTGGCTTAATTAGATATTTAGGGATAAATAAGTGAGCTAGGGTTTTGGTAGGGAATGTTTGGGCAGTTGGTGAGTTTTGGCAATCTTGTTCCTCCATTCCCAATTGGTATTGCTGCAATCTTCTTCTTCCTG